>Ga0126339_10000668_pt1 | contig 20100 bp, 5 predicted proteins | sample OrbTmetagenome_2_FD_92532 | JGI IMG/M metagenome (GOLD analysis project Ga0126339, IMG submission 92532) | Coral microbial communities from Petempiche,Puerto Morelos, Mexico - Orbicella T R C metagenome | ecosystem: Host-associated > Invertebrates > Cnidaria > Coral | place: Petempiche,Puerto...
ACTGTGGTACGACATTCGCACGACTGCTACGACTATTGCCGTACGACTGCTATACGGTATGACAGTCGCACGATAATCGCACGACTGTGGTAAGACTGTCAAAGGACTTTTTTATGACTCGTGGTTCTGCCCCGTTTTACTGGCAATAGTGCCATAGGACTGTTAATCAGTTCACCTCAGAATTTAGCTTAAGTCATTTTTTGTACATATATTTACTACATAAGACCAACAAACCTGTCCAGCTTGGACCGTACTTGTAGATTGCAGTCGTTGATGGTTCATCGTTGGTTTGTTGGGCCCTTTTGAAAGATACGTTTGACAGACTTGCATTCAGCCGCGACAAAATGTCTTGAGATTTCCACTTAAGTCCTGTTTTTTCTGCGGGTAAATTCAAGTCAGTAAGTCTGTCGTGTGGTGTTTGCTTTCAGTGTGCCATTGGTAAAAATAGGATGGTTAGTGGAATTGCATCATTGCGAAGTATTGCTCAGTTCAGGTCTGAATCTTGATAGCATTTGTTGTTCAATATGGTCAGAGCCAGAAAGGTTTTGTAGCGTAGTTAGATGAGTGGTCGTATCGTGTTTTACAATACGAATTTATCATGAAAACAATATACGATGAAACAGTAAATATAACAAAAGCAACGTTTTCATGCTTGGTTGTGAGTTATCCGTTAAATTAAGTTTCCCGCACAAAATATCTCCCATTTCGGTGGGGGTTTTGTCTTTAAGTTTGCCTCTCCTTTCCTTGCGTTGTCAGTCAGCGGACGTTTCGCTAGAGCCCAGGGCTTCTGCTTTCCAGACCGCTTCATTCAGTCGTAAGTAAAGGAGATGACCTCAGTTCGGGATGAGAATGCGCTAGCCACTCAATGTGCACACGGTCTTAGATAACCGTAATTACGGGTTAAGGGAAGTAGATGGGCCGGCGTTAGCACAAAAACGTTTGACGTAGAGAGGGAGCCCGCCTTTCGAACACTGTGTTGGTTCCCTTTGGAGCGGATACTGGGAACAAAGTAGGGAGGAGCGTCACATTACACACTTTGTGTGTCGAGGATTGACGTTTCATCTTTTCTATTCATATCATGGAGATTTATTTTGGCCTTTTCATCGTCTATAGAAAGAGATATTTTCTTCGAAGACGAGATTGTCCAAAAACTGCGAGAAATTTACCAATATAATATACATATTATTAACCAAGCCCGAGGGCCGCACTGAAAGAATGTCGACCCGAGGTCTTGACAGTATGGGCCGGCGGCGAGCGTAGCGAAGTTCGTTCAAGAGAGATGGAAGAGTGATATTGTCACGGTCCCGAGCAAGCTTGGTTAATGAGAGATTTTATACCACTGAAAATGCTCAGAAAAAATGTTACAATAACGGACTGGAAAAACATCGCAAACTTGAAGCGCGCAATTCTGATTAGAAGCCAAAGGCAAATACTCACGTCTGATGTTAACCAAAACAGAAGGAAAAGGTAATTTGACGAAAAAGAAAAGGATTCTTTTATATGAAAGCAAGTTTTTTCAGAAACGTAAGCCATAAAACTACCAGAAAATCTTCAAGAGTGATCGAGCGGGTTCATTTGCCTAATACTGAGAGAACACTGAGCCGGCAATGGAGCAGTCTGATTGGTTGATTTCAGTTATTGACCCTCTGAACTACTTAGTCGTATAATAAGGAGTTGATTTCTTATTACAATTATTACAAATTTTGATTAGCGGGATAAAACGTGGGGTTCACAGTTACCTTAAATTTTCGAAAATGTGGTAAAGCGCAATCGATTCCTATGACCAAGTCTCTTGGCACTCTCAAGAGAGGTACCTTGTGACGAACCGCGCCACGATAATGGTCATCTTTCACAAAACACGTGCATAAACTGCCCAAGAAAAACACGCAGCAGCCAAAATAATTCCATACTATCTATATAGCTTGAATGAGTTGAATCGTATCTGAGAACCAATACTTAGAATTATTTATAAGGTTCTAACCTACAATTCACAGTTCGTTTTCGGCTACCTTGCGCTCTTTAGACGTCGTACGCGGACTTATAAAATCACCTTTTAGCGCATGCGACGTTTCAAAGTGATTTACAACGTAGTCCCATTTACCCTCGTCAGTTATCTGAGCCAAACTCCTACTGAACCCAACCCTTCTGTCAACCAACTCGAGACATTTTGCCGGCACAAGAAGAACGGCTTCTTGGACCCACTTACATGGAAAACGTCTGGGACCCGTTTGCACAACAACAGCATAACCCCCGAGAAATGATTCTGATGAATTCTCAGCAGTGACTTGTGCATTTTCCAGTTACTTCCTCTGCTCGCCCTCCTAGCAATAGCGTTTTCTACACAACTATTTGTATCGAAAGCTCTGTTCCTTTACCCCTGCATTGTTTTGGTTTTCGTTTGATTGTAGTTTACATTTGCTTGACGGCGTCAGTCAAATAATTTTATTTTGACAGGACATTTTCTCAAGTCAGAAGGACAGTCACTCACGATCAGAAGTGGCGTTTCGTGAATTTGATGTGTCGACTTGAAAGGCGTAATAAACCTGTTATTTTTCAGCCCCACTCGAGTCCATGGGAATTGACTGACGAAATTCTGAATGTTAAACAATTGCTTCAGAGTTTCTAATGTGCACTCAGACTTACTTTCATTGGTGTTTTACCAGCCGTTTGTCATGTTAGAAAAATAATTAAAGCATTATGTCCCAAGATTTTTCGATCGATTCGTAAAAACATTGGCCCCCGGGTGTTAACCCTGGAAGTTTTTTTATTTGTTGAAAAAAAGGAAAGCAGAGTACAGTCAATATCTTACCTTACACTTGGTCAATAACAACAGAAGTCCATGAAGTGGAGTTCTTGTAACAACTGTTTAGTTTGGCTATGAACGATGTAAAGGTTGTAAATCCTTTAGATCATAAGTATTTTTCCGCTTTTGCTAATACTTAATTCTGTTTCTACTATGCCATAGATGCCATAGAAAGTACAGCCAATCAGAATGCAGGACAGCAGGACAGCTGTTGGCTGTTGTATACTCGACGGTATTCCACCCACCCGTGCGCTGCGCGAATGACGCATTTATGTGTTGGCCACTGTATTTTCTATGGCGTGATATAAAGTAGTTATGCAACACTCTCTCGTGCTTTATCATGGAATATCCCACTTGTCACCCGTATTTTCTTGGTATACACACTCGCCTTATTAAGGCTCACGTGTGTACCGAGAAAACACAAAGGACCTGTGGGATAATCCATTGTATAGCACGAGAGAGCGTTGCATAAGTAATTTATCTTTTATTCTATTACCATTGATCTGATCTGATCTGAGCCTGCAGTCAGTTAGAAGCTGTTAAACAACATCACCTGTTTAGTATTCCCTTAAACATGTCACTTCAAAACAGATTGTTCCGGTAATGTTTTCGGCATAAGAATTGGCACCTCATCGAAGATTTCCCCAAAACGTCATTCGCACCACCGACTTGGAAACGGTAAGTTATAAAGTGTGAAACTGTTTGAGGCGCTGAAAAATATTAGAAAGCTAAGATGTGTACAGCCGGCCGTGAAACCCTAACGTTTTTGTTTTGGAGCCCGGAGCTTAAAGATAGATTTTATTTCACAGAACACTGAGAAACACTGTGATTCCGTATCGCTATAGGCAATGAAACGAGCCCTGAAGCGTGCCTTTGCTTTCTCTGTCTCGTGACTCTCTAGCCGTAAAACATTTTGCAGATACACTGCAAAACGTACACCAATTACATTTACCACAGAAGACACAGCATTTCCTGTTATGCACTGGACTACTGGTACAGCTTGCTTTTGCGCGCAGGAACCGGGTTGGATGTTTTTGGAAGGTTTTTACCCCTGTGGCCTTTTGTCTATTGTTTGTGCTAGAAAACTCGCAACAGAAATAGTGACTGAAAATATATTTTCATAAGGGTCCGTTTGCCCACTAAACCCTGTAGGCGAAGTGTGGAAAATATGTAAAATGGAAATCTGAGAAACCTCAGGAGGCACTCGGAATAATCAAAAATAGAAATCAAGTTGCAGCTGAACCGGAAAATGAAGCTCGTGCAACGAATATAAACAATCCCACAGCATTAACAATGAAAAGAAAGTGAAAGATAATGAAATAAATGACACAGTCCTCAGTTTTTTGTAGAAAAACCATTAGTAAGAATAAGTCTTATCAGACAACTGTTAACTGAAAGGTTGATAAAAAACATATCTGTTACATCCTCGAAATCGCACTTTTTAAATTTAATTAGTATTTCATTTCTTTTAAGCCCAAGAGCTTTAATTTTAAAAGACGACGATCCGGAAAATGTAGATAGTATTCTTTACAAGCTGATGAAGAGACAACAAAACACTTAAATAACTTTCTGGCCAAGAATAAAATATGCAACGCATTTAATTATCACGGTAGATTTCAATCAGTACTCATAAACTTAAAAATTGGATCTTGATTATCTTTAGCCCTAATTATTCTATAATCGGCAAAAAAAAGAAAATTGTGTATGGCTAAACTGAGTATATGGTAAACGATGAAGCTGTTCGAGTTATTTTCCTCTTAGGCTATAGGCAGAGACTGTTCAGCCTATATAATCGACAAAAAAGAAAATTGTGTTTAACATGTATAGCTAAACTGAGTAGATGGTACTGAATCCATGAAGCTGTTCGAGTTATTTCCATGTAGGCTGTAGGCAGAGCCCTTTGTATTAAGAAACTGAGTGGTTTCCTTAATTAGCACTCTTACTGACACACGTGCTCGACATATTAAACACGCTGTCGGTTGTTAAACTCAACAGACTATTTCTTAGCGCCTTTAGAGTAAAATCATGTTTCGGGCGTGTACAACTGAAAGAATGTTTGTATTTTCATCATTTTTGCTCTCTTGCAGCTTCAGGCACGTTGGTTTCACCAGGAGTTGGTTACAATGTTGAAATCTTGAACACCTGACATCGGTGAACAAAACACACTTTGTTCCTCGATCAGCTTTGTCTTAACAATGATTTGGCTGAAAACAAGCTAGTTTAGGCGAAATATTTTTCTGCCGCCATTTGTGACATACGTTTCACAAGTAATTCCGTTGTAAAATCTTGGAAGATTGATACTTGGAAACTCTTGATCAAGTTTCAGGGGCAGCCTTTTTGACATGTAAACAACCTTCAATCTTACTGAGCTAAACGCTAAATTATTTACCCACTTTTATTCAAGAACAGCGGGGAGCGCTACCATTCAGTATGCTAGCGACACTGTTTTTACCTTGCAACAAAGTCCGTGCTGTTTGGCGGACATGGGCTCCTTAAATGGAAGCGTTTGTATGAGGGCCCTGCATGCTTCACCCTTCTGAACCATAGGGGCATAGAGTACCCCAAAATCTTTTGAACGCTTGTTTTCACTTTAGGCACGGTAGGTAACCGTTCCACTTTTTTAGTCAGCCTCGTATCCGATTTTTCTGTAGTGGAAATAGAGCGGATTGAATAGCATTGAATAGCCGTATTGTGGTGTCGGCTCCTTAGCGACGAGAACTTGAGCAATAACTGAATATTTAAAATCTGTCTGCCATGACAAAGAAAATCCACGCTTGCAAGCAACTGACAATTTCAATGTCATGATGCAAGTCGACGGCTGACACAAATTAAGAAAAGAACAATGCTTGTCTGGGGACAATTTACTCTAAAAACAAGAAGAACCAGCTAGTTGGTGTGATGTGGTCTTAGGCGCGCCACAATACTGTCGCCTGATCATCAAGAAAGGTCTGAAATAAATATGCTTGAAATTAGTTCTCCGTAATAACTAAGGAGAACGTTTATTGGTCGCTTTTGATTTATCAGTTAAAGGTCACCCGCTAGCTAAGTTGAAAGCTACGTTGTCCTAAAACAAGTAATAAAACAAAGTCGATTTTTTTTTTTAACATTGTTGTTCCAGACAAATTTAAAAGGAGTGACGCTAGTTGTTCGGGCGGATGGGTCTGAGGGAGTGGAGACGTGACTTTCAAAACTGAGAGGGCGAAATGTATTTATAGTTTTCTTGTGGTTTTATAGTCTGTGAGCGGGAATGCCACCAAAAGGGCGGATTTATCGATGAATTTGAACTGTGGTGCAAGGTTCAAAGCGTGCACACATTTTCTCGTGTGGCAGTAGAATCAGTTAAAATTCACTTCTTTTTACGCACGTAAAAGTTTCACGTCAGCGGAAGTGGAACACGCATCTGCAAAAAAATTAATGTTCAAAGCTACAATTGAAAAGGTGGATTGCTATAGGCTGTTCCTGTCCTAGATTTTTCTTTGTCTTCATCACTTTTTGTACCGCAACAGCTAGATTAAGTTTACATCCGCCCTCAAACACAATGACGTAGTGCTTTTAAAGTAAAATTACCGAAAAGCAACAATGTAAAGCGTGAGCAGGAGATTTTATCAGCCCGAGGCTTCTCTGCATCTATTAAAGCAGCGTTGAGACGAAAATTGGCCCTACGTTGTGTATAATTATTTCGAAGACACGGAAGGATGAATTTTCGCTCACAATTACAAAGTCAAAGAAAACACGGCAAAATCGAGAGAGCAACACCAGGTAATGGTAATTTTGTTAATTGTGTTATTTCCCTTTATTTATTGCAAAAAGAATTCTTAGTCCGGATCTTATAATTTCTTTATGTTATGCAAAGTGGTCTCCCACCGTTGTATCGATATCATTGATTCAAAACAGACGGAGTCTCCTAATACAATCCTTTGTTACCTTTATTTTTCTCCGCTATTAATGCCAAGGTGATACAAGTGAAAACTCATTCGGAGGGGGGGAAATTGCCAAAACTTGTTATTTTGTTTACGGCGGCCGATCCCCCTTGCTCTCGCAGACGTGCAAAATCTATGCACTGCGCATAATATCTGTGCCTGGTGTTTGTAAAGGCTCGCCATTTGATTGGTCTATTCTTGGCAGCTGGAGATCACTTATTATCTGCCACTATTTGCATATTCGCAGGTTGGGAGGTTAGCTATAGATGCAGTAAAGCGCAGCGTAAACCGAAGCTGTAGGTTTTCAAGCGGAAACGACTGCTTCAGTCAGAGATGTAGGGCTACAAATCTCTGCCACTCGATTTATGAGTTTAACGATGCAAGTCGACGCGCACAGGTAAGAATCGAAGAAGGAATTTCAGCAGATACTCTGATCAAAACAATTACCACAGGGATTGTGTTGATTTTGCGACCGAACAGCAGTAAATTGTTTTTAGCAAAAAGTCCAATGAAAATGCGAACACGGAGACAAATTTTTGAGGGCTTTCCTTCCGTGGAATTGTCGCCTCAATTTTAATCAACAAAGTGCTTTTATCCTGAATCATGTTTTCCGTCGCGGACAGAAGTGCGAAAGTTTCATTAAAAGCGGTGGAAAGGTTCTCATTGTCGTGAACACAACGAGCACCTGCCCGGTGGTAGAAGTGAAATTCAATTTAGTGTCATCTTGCTCTCTTTTCTTCGTTCTCTATCTTGCAGTTTCTCGAGGACAATCCTCTGCCGAAGCCAATGTGACAATTGCAAAAAAGTGATACGTTTCCTCGGGGTGCGCTGCCAGGATTGCAGGTTTGTACAGTTGGCTTAAGGATTTAACCAACACTGGCGGCTTGTATCACCGAAAGTCTCCCTTTACATGAATAGTAATGTGTGTATACACAAGAGTTGAACTGACTGACAGTATGACTGTGCCGCCGTGGTTAAAAAAATCTTAGTGCTAACGAGAATTTTGAAATGTCTTTCAATTTGAAGGTTGAAATATCACAAAAAATGCTCAAGCCCAAGCAATCTATTGCAAGACTGCGATCTTCGATGCCACAAAGTTGGTGCCGGTAAGACAAAGACAAAATATAACTTTAAGGTGTAATTAATATTTATTTTACCAACAAATTCCTTTCCTTTCAGCTTATACTGAGAAATAACTAATTGCTGTACACTTTGTTTTTCGATGTTGAGATTATCTCCATTTTCCTCTTATTTTTTCCGTGATGACGATTGCAGGAAAATCAAGGGCTAAACGATTCTGGCGGTCAGGGCATAATGCTTGTGGGAAGTGGTCATTGAATCACGAGAATTTGGAACATTTTGCAAGAAAAGGAGCTCCTCAATCACTCCTGCCCTTAAATGCTACGGGAAAATTCCGACAAAAGCTTATCAATGGTCTGTACGAGTCATTATGTTACAGTCCAAGGCACGCGCTCGATTTTCAACCGAACAACTCGGACGAGTTCCACGCAACATCTCCATTGACCATCACAGTTCAGAGACATACTTCACCAGAAAAGTGCTATCCAACTCGGGTGTGTGAAAATCTAACCACTATTGATCGAGACGAGACACTTCTATCAAGTTCGACTTGGCACAGGACAAACTCATGGTCGACATCCGCTAGCTGTACGTATTCTTCAGGATATTCCTCGGCGAATACCTCTTGCCCGTCTTCAGCTAATTCGCACCGCAGCACATCACCTACCCCGGACTTTTCTAACATAAAACTTTTAAGCGCCACTTTAGAACAGTACAGCGGCGAGGACAACAGTTATTCTGGAGACAGTGATTTGGAAATTCTTAATGAAGATGACGATTTAAGGGACGAGTTTTTGGTAGAGCCTTGCAATTTTTTCGCTACCTGGCCTCAAAAGAACAAAATACAAGAAAAAGACAAAGACAAACTCAACAAGAAAATATTTTCCGGTAAGTTGTTTCTTCCTATTTGTCGCAGCTTTGACATTTTGTAGTTTGCTCAGGGCGATTGAGCAAGAATGAGTCCCTTTAAGCGGAAATTAAAAATGGAAAAGCGCCGAAAAAAACCGGTATAAGTTTAAGGTCAAAGTGCCGGTAGAAATGCTTATTTCATACATGGTTTACTTCTTGTGAAAGTAAATGCACACAGAATTGACATTTGCCGTTAAACGGCACTAGTAAGTTACACTGTTATGTAATAAGAAAAGAGCAAAGAGCACAAAATATCAATTTGCCTGAATCAAATTTTTTCAGTATGCATGAATATTTATGCAGACCTACGCTTGTATTTGTCAGTCAATTTTGTTGATGATTTTGTTCACGTTTTGACCGCACTCAGTCATTAATATGCACCTGGTCTGTCTTATGTTATCTATTCTTCGGGGGCGAGGAGCGAAAAGCTGACTCATTTACGAACTGACTAAAAGTAAAATCATGTGGCTTTTAGCAGGGGTGGTTGTACGGCCACAGCGAGATATCTGCATTGCTGTTTTAAAAAACCTTGGAACCCCTCATACCTCAGATTAAATTCCGCGCATAAATTTTCGAAATTGTTTGTTCAAGAATCGTGAAAATTAATGTCCAACCCCGCCTAAAATAAAAAAAACAAACGTTATTAGCTTACTGCCATAACACCCATAACACGGTAAATGCTCGTTTTGCGATTATAATTATATATACTTGCTTTGACAATGGAATTGAAAAGAAAAAAAAGATCATCTGTGAAGAGCTGTTTTTAAGTAAAGCTTCTTTAATGCCAGCTCCCCTACGGCTGAATTTTAATCACCGCATTTTGTAAAGCTTTGTGCGAATTTCAATGCTCATGAAAAAAACATGTAAAAGCATTAAGGTAATTTATACACATGACACTGCAGGTAGTAGACATTTAAAAGCAAAAATTATTGCTTTATATTATATTCACATCTGATTCTAAAAAGGCTCGTAATGTTAATAAGCTATACGGGGACCTAACTATAGCCTCATTAAATCTACTATGACTATGCTAAAAATCTACTCAGACAACACGAATGATTTATTTACCTTATTTATTGGGTTTTTCCGAGCAAAGATAAAACTGACAATGGTACCAATCTTATTGAAATACTGCCAAAAATCTAGCATAATTTAACTGAGACCTAACTAGGTACATTTGCTAGATGCTGATTATATATTTAATCCAAAAATAGTGCGTTTGGAAACGCTTGCACAATGCAAAACAACATTAGATCACGTTTGTTTTTGAATTCGTGACTATACTGTCAACAATTGCGTAGGAACAGGTTACCAAGGATTTGTTTTCTGGATATTTTTAGCTTTGTAAACGCAAATCATCTAGCGCTAATAGCTACTAATGTTATGCCTCTGAGTTGCAGTGTAGTGCGTTTACTCAGCTTGATGTGGAATCAATCTCCTCCCTAACTTAACATATGCGCCAAACTGACAGCAATTAACATGCATATCACACGCGATGACGTTAACTGGGCAAATAATAAGACGATAACCGATGATATCTTTCCCCTTTTCAATATTTTGAACATTTAACGATGATTTATTAGAAAAATATCGTAGAAAAAAAAATAACGTGCGATTTGCTGCGCCTTGCGAAACCCATTTTCAGTAATGCACATGTGCCATCACTGTTGACCCTCTTTCACTCATTAATGCACAAGTCAATCTTTTTTCAGCTGATGACTTTCAGACTTCAAGATATCACGAGCCATTGCCTACAGTAAACAACAGGTGAGGACAGAGCACTTCAGCCGAGCACGTACAACTTTTCTACTATTGAAAAGACGTTACAAAGGGTTAGAAAAGTCTTCGGGTCACGTGGGTTCTGGTTTGAAAATCGGCACAAATTGAGCGACTTGTAATTGTTGCCAAGTCTGCAAAGAAAAACCCTTTTGACTGAAAAGATATGCTTACTCAATATTCGACTAAGAAACTCTTGCAAGACATGACATGACACATCCAGTGTTGCTTTGAATCAACTAGAGCCCACCTCTTACTTGGCTGTCGTTGCTATGTACAAACTAAATATTGGTCTCAATATAGTCGCCGGATTTGCTCGAAATCGACGTTTCGCCTCCGCTTCCAGCTATTTTTAGCCAGCATGAATTGAATTTATTCTGAAATTTTACCGGATGGTCAATGAAAGTCCATCTTGAAAAGTAAACCGGAACTCCTTAGCCCGTTGCTCTTGCGAAATCGAAGATGGCGCCCTCAGGAGGAAGCTGCCATGTTTTACAAGAAAAGGTCAGACTTGGACCAAAGACTATCTCACGTGTGGGAGACATCATCATACAGCGACTATGTCGCTTTAGGGTCAAATCTGGATCGAATGCAAGACCTGCATCAAAAAGCCAGTTAGTTATGAAGAGGTATACGAACCTGATGCTGTTGTATTGCTATCTTTAGTAGCTGATGATGTTATTTTATATTACCAGTGTTTTTTAGACTAATTAGCTACGCGGAAGCAAAAGATTATCTTTTTAAGTAACATATTCCGGAGTTACACTAAAGTGATAATGAACTACTACAGAATAAGCAGCGCATTTTTGTTGCTGCTTGAAATTTTACGAGAAGTTTGCTTTCTTCTTTCAAAAAAAAGTTCCACTTAATATTTTCATATTTGCCCCAAGTGATAACTGCAGTACATTACTAAATACTGTTCATCTTGCCTTTTAGCTTAAGGGGAGAAAAACAGGATGAAGACGATATAAAGGTAGGTTTATACCACATTCAGCTGTTTTACGCAACCTATCCTGATTTGAATCATCAAGTACTTTATCTTGCACACGATTGGCCAACTGAAAGGCTTCTTGTCACAAATATCACTCTTGGAAGATGGCGCAATTTTGTCTCCAAACCGCTGTTTTACTAATACTGAATGCAATCCAACAATTGACAGAAACAAGAAACAAGTTTTTGGGTTACTTCGTAAGATTTTGGAACACCGATTTTGGAAATTAAGAAGCCGTCTGCAATTTTCCTCAGCATAATTTACGAAAGCAATTTTTCACAATTCGTAAAACGTAAAAGTTTGATGTAATTTGCAGTCCAGCAAGCAGTCGACTAACAATCGAGTCTCGATCTCAAACTAAATTTACTGAGTGGAGAGAGTACTTCGAAATAGACCAGTACGAGGCTCCGGGAAATAACTGCAGAGTTTGTGGGGTTTATTCCCCGGAGCCTCGTACTGAGGTATTAGGCTGAATTTTAATATATCGACCGTGGTCTATTATAGGCGTCTGAAAAAAATTTCATGAGCACTGAAGTTTTTCGATAAAAATTAAAATGCTATAGAGCACCCTCAGTTAATCTTTAAACCCCAATTCCTGTTCTGTTGTTCTTATTGTAAAACATTCCTAATTCTTTTTAGAAATCTCTTCGGGAGTGGAGCATACCTTTCTCGGACTTGCAGTTTGGAGAAATCGTTGGCGCCAGCCCTAAGGAAAACGTTTACAAGTAAGTACGAGTCCTGTAGTGTTGTCCCTTTGGAACTACTGCAGTCAACACAATAATGGAGTTATAGAGACAAGATGGTTTTTGGCTCAACTTGAGATCCGACGAGCTTATGAGATCCTCGTGTTGTGTTCGCGGATGCCAAACTTTCCTATTGCACTGCCTCTCACCACCCTGACTGGTGTATAAATGGGTGCAAAGGAGGACGTTGCTCAACATGATTTTTATCAGGAAGAAATGATGGTCCATTTTAGACCTGGTAGAGATAAGAGAAAGAGATATTTGGCACTTTTGCTGGCTGAGATACGTAACGTTAATTGAAGAGAACTATAGAAAGAAGGTGTACACTGTCTGTCGCTTTGCTTTGGTTACGACCCGTGACTGAACTTGATCCAACCTCGTTCCCAGGTCCTCTCATCTTCCTGCGAAACACCCTGGGAACGAGGTTGAACAGGATCCAGAACACCGCTGTAATAAAAAAAAATCTTAATGCTAAAGGTTTCGTGTCCCTTTTCGCAGTATAAAAATGCTATTGTAGGCTACAAACCTGTCAAATCTACCTGAAATAGTAATTTTCGACATGTCCAGCTATGTTAGACCACAACAACTGTTACTCAAATACGTTGTCTTCCTCCCAATTTGGAATATGGCAAAATTCAGTCATGTGGCATGAAAACTGAATTGAGGAGGGAGGGGACAAATGGTTTCTCTGAAATAACAGTTAATGACCGGACTGAATACCAAACTTGTTTTTTTTTCAGGGGGAGGTGGCATGGGGATATCATGATTCACACTCGGCGGAGGTCAGCTGAACAAGACCTGGATGAGTTTCTGAAGGAAGTGTCGGTCCTGAGCATGATTCGACATGAAAACGTTGTCCTCTTCATGGGAGCGTGTCTTGAGCCACCTAACCTTGCTGTTATTACAAGGTAAATACCCTGTGTTTGCTAGTTTATCAATCGTGTTTCCGTTGAGTCATTTTATTAACCCGATCGTGTTCGGGTGAAATTGAGAAACCTCTGGAAGTGTTCAGAAATCGTCTAATCATCTTCGACTATCTTACAAAGACTTCAGGTAAGTGTCACCACCTTCGAAATTCTTCGGATGACCGTCGGCAGTCTTTAAGTTACTTCGCATAAACTTCGGAAAACATACAGGTTGTACTTAACACTCGGGTAACACTTTTCTGCACTATTTATAGGAAAACTGCGTCCCTTGTTAACCAATCAGAATTCAGTAATTTCTGCTTGTGTTATTAGTATCGACGTATTACTAATATTCCGATGAAATTGGCCATAAGTTATACTGTGGCTTCTTTCTACACTGATATAAACTAGACCGCCCGAAAATTTCGATAATCTATTTGTCATTGTAGCCAAGCTTAATTCACTCGTACATGATTTGGTCTGCTTGCTTCTTTTCAGCGTCAGAAGAGGTTTATCGCTGTATAACCATCTCCATGTACGTCAGGACTTGTTTTCATTGCACTCAAAGATTTCCATTGCAAAGCAAATAGCACAGGTTTGTGTCTATCAACAAGTATTTTATATACTTTACAATGGCATGCAACATAACAAAATGCCAAAAAGAAAGGCGATGAAAATGTAACAAAATATTGTTCTGAAGTACCAACAAATTCTCAGAGGTAACATAAAATGAATGCATGGCCGAACCATAAGTTTAAGAGAATTGCTTTTTCGCAAGTTGGAAATTAAAATCTTCTGGTTCTTATGCAACTGGGTAAACGTTCACAGTTTTAAATAAAACACTCACTTCGCTTGATTTTCACATTCCTCATTAATATCTTTTCGTAAATTAGCAAGTCTGGTTTCTTCTGTCTTATCCCTCTGACCTTTATTTCTTAAAGGTATGAGCTACCTTCATGCCAAAAACACCTTGCTAGATTTGACCATTTTAATACCTTCTCATCAGTTAGCAGGTCTGATCTCTCTACGGCTTCGCTGTTTTCATTTCTTTAGGGTATGAGCTACCTTCATGCCAAAGGAATTGTCCTCCCTGCCTTGACTACCATGAACGTGTTCCTCGAGTCCAAGGTCAAGCTTTGCGTCTCAGGCTACTGCAATAGGACAAAACGAGTTGAAAGGTAAAGAAAATGTTTTACATAAATAGCCTGTTGATATTTTCGAGTTCAACTTCGACGCGAGACGACGTTTATTCCATATAGGGGATTCCGTTATAACAGGGTTAGTTTTATCGTTCCGTACAGTTTTTGTAACTTTTCCTGGAATATCGTTCGTTATACCAGGGGCTTCGTTTTATAAGGGCTTGATATAATGAGGTATCGATGTACCAGGACTACCAGGGGGTAACAATATGCGCCTGGTCACTTTTTTGTCACGTTGCTCACGCTTTTTGAAAACGTCTTAAACTTGCACATATTTCAACTAACGATGAGTTTTTGTTCCAGGGAGGGGTACGCCAGTATACCTCAGGGTCATCTGACCTATCTTGCTCCAGAGCTTATGCGCACGCTCACGAGAAAAGGCTGCGTTTTATCACCTGAAGAGAGGAACACTGAATTCTCAAACGTTTACGCTTATAGGTGAGTTTCTTTTCACAATGTAAAGGAGACTTCGAAAGAGTCACATGATCACTTGAAGTAATAAAGGACATAACGGTATCATGCAGTCACTATGGGAATTTCACTGACCGAGAACCGACACTGGGGGTCTTAAAAAAAAACTGAGGAAGACGGAACAATTTATCCATCACACGACATGTGCACCTTCATCTCATAATCTATATAGCACTTACGGAGTTCCTATTGTAAGCAGACCCCTATGGTCAGTCGATGTAACAATATCAGCTACTGGTAATGTTTAACGATATGATGTACTTTTGCAGCACAATCCTGTACGAGATTTTCACTGGAAAGTGGCCATTAAACTTTCCCACGCATTCTGTGATATGGATGATTGGCAAAGGTCAACAAGAGTGTGTAACACATATCCAGTGTCCAGAATCATTCAAGGTACGTATATCGTATATCGTGGGGTGGCTCATTGTTAGTGCGCTCGTCTCCGGATCGAGTGGTCCGGGTTCGAGCCCTGGCCAGGGAGATTATATTGCCCTGTGTTCTTGGGCAGGACACTTTCATAGTGCATTTCTCCACCCAGGTGCATAAATGGGGTACAGCGGCGAACTTAATGCCGGGGGTAACCCTGCGATGGACTAGCATCCCATCCAGGGGGAGTAGAAATACTCCTAGTCACTTCATGCTACGGAAACCGGGATAAGCTCCGACCTGATGGGCCACTTGGCTCGTATACAGCCTTTACCTTTTTTATATCGGAATAGCAATGATTTCACAGCAACATCTAGGAATACGAGTAGGAACGTTGGTTTGTTTATGTGGAGTAAAGAGATAACTGTGTCATATACAATCTATGATGTTTATTACAGGAACTTATCAAAAACTGTTGGAGTGATGTGCCGCAAACCCGACCTGAATTCAGTCGGATCGCCGAGTTCCTTCAGCAACAAAATGTGAGTATGGCCTTAACAACTTCCTTGTCCCAGCTTGAGAAAACGAAAGAAAACCAAACGCAATCGTTACTACGTCTCCGCGTGATTTCCCGCGCTTGGCACCTGTTGCATGCCGGGATGCAGGCTTGGCTAAAGTTAAATACAAAGATCACGCGAGAAAACGACATTGTTATCACTGAAAAATAAATTCTCCGCACAGATCGAGATGCCATTTGTTGAGCGTTCTGTTTATGTTTTGTTTTTCAGGTTCCTCCCGAAGTTGCTCGTAGAAGAATCAGTTTCTCAGAACCAGAAAAAATGAATTTTGTTGGCCGAAAGATGACTACATTGTCTATCAAGTAACAAATCTACTACCAGCGACCAAAAACGACAAAACCGCTATCCTGCCCGTCCAACTTGTACCGGCGAATAGCAGATTAGTCAAGGGCTTATGCGGGCGGTTTCCACCTACACTAAAAGTACTTTATTGGTATTAGATAGGATCCTACAGTTTCTGCTGGAGTCGTTTTCCTAGTAGGGTGGTAGCAGCAGTTATTCATAACGTGACCCCTCAAATTCCATTTATTGATTGGTCGAGTATAATTTTCAATGAATTTCATTGGTTCAAAGAACGTGGAAGGCAAGGCAAATTGATGACATGCACGTGTTTCTTTGCTGTTTCACGTGACCAATTTTGACCAGTAACCCACGAGAAAAAGTAACTTGTGGATTTCGATACATTTTATCCGGGTTGGCAATTTTTCAACCTCCTTTGACTTTTTTTAGGACTCCAGATAACTCTCCGATGTTGTTGGATTTAGAATAGCTGTATAGTCATAGCGAATTAGCTTGCTTGTAAAGGAAAGGTTTAACTAAGCTTTGCCGAATAGACGTTTCATAGTGCTAGCCTTGTTTACAGCGACCTATAGCAGTTTTACAGTTGATATAAATTAGCGCCATATCGTATGTTTTTATTCCAGGCATACGTACTACAGGGATACACTGATTTGTGATTTGTACGCAATATTTTTTTACTTGCATCGGGGTATTTTAGTAAAAAAATTCCAATGATTATAAATAGCCTATATAGGTGCATAAAACTTATCAAGTAGTCTCAGTTAGAAGATTTATTTCCCAGGGAAGTCACAGAGTTTATAGACTTCATTTCATATTTGCTTTATGAGAACCTTTCCTTAATTGCTACCGTTTTGTACATTTCTAAAAAATTCTACCCTAATTAGCTTTTCTGTCCGCGAGGCGAACTACATGCAAACTCATAGTGAAGTCGCACAATCGGATAAAACCTCGGAAAAGCAAACAAAAAACACATTAGCAACCCTCTCTTAGTCACAATCATTATGGGCTGGTTGGAGTAGCTAGAACGGCTTCGGTGCATGTCAACGACAAATGACTTACGAAGAGTTTTGCCATCTATAGATCATCTATACCGTGAATATTTTGGTGCAAACTGTATCAAGCACTTAAGCACTGAGGTGCACTTAAGAGTTATCAGTAAGTGGCAGCTCTTTGCTTAGTTGAATTTTAACTGTAGCGTTCATTACTTATCATGAAAGAAAGTCAGAAGGCGTTGTTACTTTAGTCAGTTGGCGATTCAGCTGGAAGAAGTGACGTTAGCTTCCATGAAATTCAGGTTTAAAAGTGACGGATCGTGCGAATCACTTTGGACTATGAATTTAACTAGTTCGCTATTTTTGGGACTATAAATTTTCACCGATACTTTGTATTGGCAAGGCATATTCAAAGGGAGATTTTTTGGGACTAAAGATGGCATATTGGATGTTTTGGGGGGATGGGGGTTGAAAATTTAACAAATTTTATTTTTTGGTCTATATTTATCATAGAAGTATATTTTTATTTTGGTCGGTTAGCTAATACATTTTTCGGCTGGTGTTTCCTCAGGGTGTCATTCGCACTCGTCCGTCACTTTTTTCCTCGGGTACTCTCCCAGGTGTAAGATCAAGTACGATTCATATTTAGGAGGAGAAGATCAAGATGCGATTGTCTGTTCTGTTGATCGAACGCGCCGGTTGCTTGTTTACGACTTCTCTGTCATGCAGGCCATGAAAGAGAAGTTGATCGACACAGAAACAGACAAACAACACCAAATTAAAATAACACCGAGTATTTATGTACTTGGAAAATATTTTTCTTTAGCTTAGATCTCTTAGGTCAATTCCCCCTTGTGTTCGAGTTTTCAGGAGTGAGACTCCACTGTTTCGAAAAGTGACGGCGATTCTTGATAGTGAGAGTTAACACATGATCGATGTTTCTGTGGCGCCTTTTAGTTAGATCCGGGTAAAGCAGTGAGAGTTTAGCTCTGATCAGTTTTTACCGGTATAACCCTTTCTAGCATCTCCGTCACTATAGGGTGCCAGGGATAACTGACATATTTCTTGACCTACTAGCTAGCTAAGAGACTAGGATGGAATCATTGATCTTTAAAAAGGGTGCTACTATGATGTTTACTATGTAAACTTTGACCTGTATTCAGAAAATTCCAAAGCAATGAAAAGAAAAAAAAAAACCTTTTTGTTATCGTTTGTTTTCAGATTTTAATCGATCACAGACATTTGTTACGTGTATGAAGAATCCGAATAGATCATTACGATGTGTAACTATTTCGTTAACAGACACTGGATTGTATAAAGTTAACATGCTGAATAAATAGCTTTGATGGACATCTTGTTTGCTCTTACTTCACTGACTAACATGCCCTATGTTCAGTTTAGAATGAAACCATTGCCAAAGGGCATCACTCCGGGAAAAGTTTCTTGTCGAAATTGAGGTCTCAATTTTTCTAATAAGAACATTTTCCCGGAGTTTTGGCATTCAGCAATGGTTCCTTGTTGTCTAATGAAAGAAAATCAGAAAAGGATCACTTTCCAGTAACAAAATACGTATGACCCATAAGTGCGTTCTTCAATACGCCATGTAGCACATAATGATTTGATTTTCAGGTTTGGCGAAATTTTACATTTTCAGGAACATCGCTTTATTTGAATGAATATTTTTCTCACGTGCAACATTTCAGCGTTTGCGCACTCTTACGTCGTTTCAATGTTTAAAAATGGGGTCGAGTTTTGATATGTTTTCGACATCATGAAAAAATAGTGACATCCGAGATAGGGATTTTATTGCTGTCCGCATAACGTAATAATCACAGAGGATAATTCACTCTAGCAAACCAGCTCCTTCTAGCCTATCCAAGTAAGAAAAAATAAATTAAACAAACGTCCAGGGCGGGGGGGAGGGGGGCGGGGGGAAGAACTCCATCAACCCCTCCTCAAACGGTCTTGGAGTTATGACTTTAAATCCCAGAGTTAAATAAGCACGTGTCTTTCATTTTTGAATCGAACCAGAACTGACGCGCATTTAAGTTGTGCCGCACAAGCAATCCAAGGCTCTGAAGTAAAATCTCTGTCTGTTGATGGTTGCTATCTTTGAGCAAAGAAGTCTGAAGCCCGAAGTCTAAAGTCTGAAGTTTTGAGTCTGAAGTCTGTCGTCTGCATTCTGAGGTTCCTCGGCGACTTTCTTAGTTCTTCAATAGAGTACTCGTTTCTTCTCAGCTCACTTCCAAACGGTGTTCTTTCTCTATTGCCCAGCCCCCTCCCCGGGATATAAGCCCCTTCCAAAGTTGTATAAGTCCAGGAGTTCAGGACTTGTAACTGGTATTTTACGCTATTTGCAGGCTACAATGAAAGAAGGCGAAAAAAGTAACAATAATAATTGAAAGCAAAAAGCTTCTTCATCATGCTTCTCAGATAAAGCTACTTCTGGGTAATTCACTGCTTTTCAAAAGCCAATAAGAATCCACCGTAGGAAAAAAGATGGCGCCTGTACATTTTACCACAATGCCTTGCGAACCTAACACAGCCTACAAGGCACAAAGAAAGCCAAATTTTTACAATGTTTGTCCCTGTACTAAGGACATTGAGTAGCCTGGGTTTGAGAATTTTATAACTCTTCTGTACGCTTTAATGAACGTTTTAACGTTTTCGTGCGCTAAGAACTATGGGTAAATGTACCAGTCGTCATCTTTTTTCCTACGGAGGGTTGTTCTTCAATGAATCAAAACTTACAGAATCTTTCTTAATCACGGATGCTCTGAAGATTAGGTATGGGAATGAGGCGATCGCATTTACGTACAGTATTACCAAAATATTTTAGCTACCTTACTGGAAGTTGCTTATGGCTGGTTTGCAGTGTCACGCCATCAAAAATAAAAATCGTAACCATTCAATAAATTAAGTCAAGAAGCTGAGATATGAGAGATGATTGATATATAAATAACCTCGCCAAGTTTTAAGTCTGTACGGTTTTCCATCCGCGCGTTATTCGGAAAAGTGTTTCACTCAAATTTATAGAGCTTTGTATGGTGTCGCCATGTTTGTG
>Ga0126339_10000669_pt1 | contig 20094 bp, 10 predicted proteins | sample OrbTmetagenome_2_FD_92532 | JGI IMG/M metagenome (GOLD analysis project Ga0126339, IMG submission 92532) | Coral microbial communities from Petempiche,Puerto Morelos, Mexico - Orbicella T R C metagenome | ecosystem: Host-associated > Invertebrates > Cnidaria > Coral | place: Petempiche,Puerto...
ATTTTGTAAACTCCTTCTCCATAGTTTGGATTTGATGAGCTGAAAACAAGGGACGTAGTTTCTTTTTCTTCATCGGACGCCTTCGCTTCTTCTGAAAATTTATACCTAAAATTTCGAAAAGAAGCGTTGCTAAAGAATTTAACCACTCTGATTTATAAAGGTAAACAGATCACGAACTGCGCAGGAAATTGGATGAAGAGGTACTACCTCTGGCGAGCCAAGAAAACTATGCAAGGTATATCATAAAGGCATGGTGCATAAGCCTGCTTGGCACTATAACTCCTAAGAGGCCAAAATGTTATCGTCTAAACTGGTTCTTTTGTAAGAAGTGCTGTTTTGAAAAACAGGACTGTTTTTTAAAATGTTGATTTGATTTGAATCGAAGGAAGTTACTACTTGGTGTGTATAAAACAATGGCTTATTAGGAGGCGTGAGTACAAAGAGTTGCTAAAATATTTTGAAGCCGTCTCTTTAGTTATGTGAATTAAATTAGGTGTTAAGTCCTTATGAAATTAAAAGAGATTTTAAACAGCAAATGCATCGGTCAAAGTCTATGATACACCATTACCTACGATTACGTCAAAAGAGACGCTTTACGAAGACGCCAATACAATTTCATATCATATTGCGCTAATCGAGATTCAGACGTTAACAATTCTACGCATCGATAGTATTTTGCTATATTCTCTGAAGTTCAGGAATATTTCTTCTATTAAAACGATGTTAGGGTAGTTTAGAAATAAGGGATAAAAATGTAAGTAACTTGGATTTTTTGTGTTCGAAATTTCTGATAAACACAATCAGTGGAAAGTTTGCTTTATCCACATCAAAGACTCCAAGCAAGAACTTGAAACGTCTTAAGGAAGTGTACCATGGAAGAAAGAACTACACTGAGATTTAAACAAAATAGCAAAGAACAGATTAAACAAAGCAGCCGGGGCAAGTTTTATATGAAATGTTACCACAAGAATCTTGTACTTCCAACAGCTCAGTAAACATGTAATCGTGCCTATTCCAGGGCAAAGAAACGGCTCTCTTGCTTGTCAAAACAGTTGCAAAGTTTTTATTCCCAGCATAACAAAACTCATCATCAGTTAATTTACTGTCAAAGGTTTCTAACAAGATTTTCATGTACTTTTGAGCGAGATCTTTTCATAATGGTTGATGGAACTTAAAAAAAGCGAAACGAAAATTTCGACTTTATGCCGAATGAAACGGTTTTTAAATTGTACTTTGATATCGCACTATAACAACCTAGTCTGGCCACGAAGGACTGTGCTTAAGATATTTAACCAAATCAACGATGCAATGAATTTTATCTGGCCTTGATTTTCCTTGAATACCGAGTTAATGCAGTGTGACACCACTCGCAATGTAGACAAAAATGTGTAATAAATATTGATCTGTTAGCTAGTTTTCCAAACTTACCAAAGGAACCTACGTGGGTCGGAAAAATAAATGGATTTATCTGAACAACTGGTTGGGGAGATGGAAGTGATAAGCCAGGCAAACAAGGTAGCAAATGTGGACGATGATACCCCGGAGGAAACACTGCACGTGGAGCGACAAGAAATGTTGGAGTTGAACTCCGTCCGTCAAGCACGTTAACCGGTCTGTCATCTTTGGAAATCCATGGCTGCTTCTCCACTGTTTCATCTGACAAGTTTAAAATATTCTTGATGGAAAATGAACTTCCACTTGGCGAAAATTCAGCGATGCTGGGTGGGGAATATGCAATACCTCTTGTCGCCATTATGGGTTTTGCTCAGGGACATATGTAACCCTACTGGGCGTGTAACATGGCGGCTTTCAGAAGAAAGGCCGTGGAATTTATGATAATTAACCCTGTCAGTCATTCGTAGACAGGATGTCGTTTAGAATGTTATCAATAATGATCAGAACTGTACAGTTTTAAAACATTTTCAGTATGCCTCGACTGAAAGATTATAGTTGAGGGACGCGGCCTTTGAGCGTTAAAAAAGCAAGAATCATAAATCTGGGACGGTTTTTTGACCTATGATTTTTTACGCGGTGTCTTAATTATAAACCTATGGGATTGAATTGCCACTTCCTGTAGCGGTTGATAAACTTGCCTTCCGAAGTGGCAGCCGACGGAACTCTGGCACCATTAAGAGCTGTCAGTTAATGCACTGGATAGGCATTTCATTTAAAAAAAAGTTTAAAAAAAGGCTGTAGGTAAGCTTTATTTTAAAATTTAATAGACTTGATCAATTTTCTTTACAAAACTTAGCTACAAAATAGAAGGTCTCAATGTAGTGTTCTTTCAATGTTGGTTCAAGCGACTGGGAATTGCAAATTAGCTTAACAGATTGTAGACAAAGGTGGTAGGTTTACACATATAAGCTTTAACACCTAATGCCAAATTAAAAGATTTGTTCTCGATCATATTTTAATGATTAATCCAATATTCGTGGCTTATCCTGTCCTTTTTAAATGGTATTTGGAAATTTTGTTTGAGTTTTTTAACTTATTTCCTGCATGCCGCAGCTTGCCATGAGCTGTTTTCAGGGGGCTTTGCGTTGGATGCTTAAGTTACGGAATCCTTGTTTATGGTGGGGAGTCCTCGTTCTGATTTTAATACACGCTAAAAATGATAAAAAGATGAACGAGTTTATATGATATGTTTGTATGTCAATTGTCACGTGATCTGTCTCCGGCGTAAAAGAAAGGGATAACTGTTTTTTTGTCAATTGACCTTACTTTATGTTGCGAACCGCTATTTATGAGTGCTATCATAATGATCAGCAGAGAAGCATGGGATATAACCCTGTTCGTAGTTATTGCAGATAAACATAACGGTTTCACGTTTTCTGTGGCATACCAAACTCAATAGAGTCACCCCGGTATTTCTCTCTTAATCGTCTCATGGGCGAAATATATATAGAAGTAATTGTCCAGACAGTAGGAATTTTATTCTGTCCCTCAGTTAATATTTAAACCTAACTAGCTATGCGGGCTAGGGTATTCCAATAAGGGGTGCAACGCATTGGATCATTCTTCGAACCCTTTGGCGGTCTATCTATCCTATATGGTTTTTGACTCGACCGCGCAGAGGGAATGGTTAAACAGGGTGTAGTTCTAATAGAACAAGCTTTGACATACATGTACGTGTTTGAGACCAAAGGGCTACACCTGCAATTTTGACGCTTTATTTAGACGATAGCTAAAATTGTCCCACCTCTCGCCTACTCAGGGTGGTTTCAGACCTTGGCAAATTCATCTGGCATCTGGAGAGCTCAAGATTTAGATGGGGGAGGAGGGGGACAGTAAAAGAGACTGCATAGTAACACTCTCAACGCTCAATGATCTCATGCATTTTTATAAAATAGAACATTTTAGCTTGGGAGGTTTGTTTTCCCATTACAGACCACGTGATGTTCTCTAGAGAACTGTTATCGATCTAAAAAGTGTTCATTCATATACATGCAACTACCTGAAAAATTTAAAAGCAAGAATTCTAGAGTATCATTACATGGTCTAAAATGGGGCAACAAACCACCCAAGCTAAATAGGTCTATTCAGATTAGTGTTTCAGCCATTTCGACCAGGGTTGTAATAACAAAAAGGTGGCATGCTCTTTTCACCTAAAATTTAATTGTTTTTTAAGAGTGAATATAAATTAACGTATTATTCATATCAACATATGAATGAACGCCTATAAAATATATCAACTTGTCGTGCCACAGTCCAAGGTGATTAATACATTGACTTGTTTGTATCTTTGAACTAAGGAAAGCTATATGCATCAGATTATCATGAAGGTCGCTGAAGATCATCCATTTATATTGAGGGGCTTTACCTAATTATCACTATATTGTGGGTACAATTCCTTAAGTAATGTGACCATAGATAGCCCAACAGAGATGGAAATTATATTATGTGGGAAAATATTCTCCTTTGGCTTTTCCTTCCTGTCCTACCAAGACCCAACAGGTAACTGAAAAGTCGTTTACTTTGTTTCGGTAGATATTGGACTTTTACCTTCAAGGTGGATACACAGTACTCATTGAAGCACTTTGTACATTTTCAGTATGTAATCAGTAACACGTCCTTCGTGAAGGGAATAACAATAGTGAGTATCCTTTCGATTGCGCTGTTTAAGTGTTGAACTAGCAATTTATTGAGAGCAAAACATAAAATAAAATATATTTTGACATAGTACAGAGTCGTAAGTAAACAGAGAGAGCGTAACGTTTCAACTGCACTAGCAGGATTGTACCTTCGATGAACATATGAGACTTGTGAACTGCGAATGAAATGAAAGAAGCGAGTAAGGCACCACCATAATGATATCTGCTTCATTGTTTCACCTTCGTGGCCTTTTCAGTCGTTGTTAATTTTTAGAAGGGTCTTATGAGCGATTGTATCTAAACAAGGATACGAATTTCTGTAAAAATATATCGAGGAAACCGCACAAATGTGCGAGTTAACCACTATGTCTCTCAAAGCAAGTTGAATGAAAAATGTGACGGTACGTAATCGTCTAATTGTGGATGATTTGATTGAATCGTGACTGCTTTGTAAATAACATAAGCTTCTTTTTCGTATTGTATTACCCCAGTTATAAACTATTTCAAGGTTACAAACCTTGAATAGGGCACAAACGATACTTTCCAGATATCAAAGAGCTTTTCATGGGGATTTTAGCTAATAGAACGTAACGTAGGAAAACGTAACAACGCAAACGTAAATATTCCACTCTACTAACCTTGAATTTTGTTTTATCTTTCTTTGAGCTATTGTGATGTTTTAAGATGCGGCGCCACGTCAATAGTTCTCGTTTACTTGATTCAGTCTTCAGTTTGTACGTTTTGCCTGGGTCTCACTGGCTTGCTGCGAAATTAGCTTCTCTCTTGTTTCCATTTTTGGGAAAAAGCCAGTAGTTATGTCTATTTTTCTGACTGTTGCTCTCGTTGTCGAATTATCTAAAAGACCGAATTGTCTCGCGTGGCAATAGCCATATGTGCCCTTGTAGGGTACAAAATGGCCTTTGGGCCATTTCAGAGACATTGAAAGTCGATTCGGCTAACGGATATGAATGGTGATGACAGTAATCAGGGAGGTTATTGTGTAAAGACTAGACTGGACTTCATGCGATCTGTTGTCATTTGTGACCCGAATTTCACACGAGACCCTTCACGAAAAGAAGGCGCTCACGACTAACTCCCACTATTTTCCTTTTTTATGTGCCGTATATGCAGTCTTAACTGGAGATTCGATGAGAGTAAAGGAATTTATATTTAATTACATTCGGATTTGATATTTTTTTCACTTTGGAATTTACGTTGAAAGTTGTCATGTAGTTAATGACACATGATATGATTCATTGAATTGACAGAAATAAAAAAAAACCGATACTAGAAAGGGAAAAAGTCTTTTTTCTGTTCTTTTCCTTAAAGTTAAATTCAAAAATTGAAAGGTAGGAAACAACGATAGACTTAAAAGGGAAGATTATGTAATATTTAGCTCCTATGTATTAAACATACGAGGCTTTATGTGTGCGCGCATGCCATGCCATGGGACAAATGATGATATTAAACTTATAATACAAAAGTAAGAGACAACAAGATCAATTTCCACTGGCTTCATCAGCTTTGGCGAAATGATAAGGAATATATTTTAACCAGTGTTTTTTGGTGCATATAGGAGAAGTAGTGGTCTTCAGGGTTTAAAGGAAGAGGCCCACACAACCATTTCGTCATCAGAGCCCTCCCGTTTTCGATCATCAGTGACGGAACGTCCGACTCGACGGCAGGTAGTCAGTTACAGAGACATGCACCGCATACGCAGCGCATGCATGATGAGTATAGGCTACTTAATGGCTAGTTAAAGGGAGGATTTAAGGTTATTCCTCCGCAGAAATAAAATTAGTGGAACGATTATTTTGGAACTTTCCCTGAATGTTCCCTACTAAGCACTGTTTCAAAAAATATAATCATAAAAGATAGGTCAACATGTTCGCAAAAGAAATATGATGGACCAGTCTTAATGCACTTATGCCTATTTACGTGCGTTATTTCATCGATTCACGTTCCACGGCATTTTGCGACAGCTGGAAGCAAAGTTTTTTAATGAAATACTTGAAAATGAACTTGACAGGTAGAAAGTCTCGAGTGTATGCAACAATGTAACATATATATTTAAAAAAATTACACAATTCTAAACGACATTGATTCAAAACATTCTTCGAGACGTTGTTTTGAAGGTCATAATTCGCATCCTCGAGTAACGGTTTCATGCACGCTTTTAGCCATATCTTATTTCCTTCCGAACGATTTTTTTAATTTACCAAGTTAAAAACAGTAATTTGCACACCAAAATTATGTAATAAAAAATATAGGTCACCATGCCTGTTTAAGAGAAAACCAGCATATAGTTTGCTGTTGCGCTTAGCTTGAAGGTAATCTTTTGATGTTTTGTAGGTGCACACGCACGTATGCACGCGCTAATGATGCGAAAATCGTGCGCAGTAGGTATGCGCAATGCATCATTCTGAGGAATCGCTTTAATGAACGGGATTTTCTCTGATCAGCACTAGAAATCACATTTCATATTTTAAGGATGACCTTACTTTACCGAGACCCCTGATATGCCAACTCCGATGTTGGTCAATCAAATTAACTGAGAAGTTAATTTTTTTTATTGGGGTATAGAGAATAATTGGAGAAGCGCTCTGAGTGTCATTCAAAGTGACAGGTAAGTTTCATTTATGGTCCAGTAAATCAAGCTACAACCTTTAATTCATTCAGCACGCCTGCCTGGTTCTCTGAAAATCAACTACATTTGGAATATGGTATGGAGTTTAGGTTTTAGCTTTCAGTTTGGGTTCGTTTGATATAGCGAGATGAGAATGAAGCATTTTTACACAATTCCGAATGAGCTGGATGCCTCTCTTGCGAGTTATTTACCCCAAAATACCACCTCTTATAAGCTTCTTTCAATGTAAGCTTTGCTCCTTTTTATATTTTATCCCTCTTATCTTTAACACTTGAGGATTAAATGAACATTTCATACCTAACGGTATTGCCAGCCTATCTTAGTAGTAACATGAGAAATTATTTTCTTCTTAGGTCCGATGCTTGAAAAAATGAAACATGCTTAAACGACTTGAATTTTTTTTCAGAGGTGCTTTCAGTGAGGAAATGCCTCTCATGTCCCTTGCGACTTTTTCAACTTGTCTGAAGGGAAACACTCCTCTTTGTCCATGTATCGGTTGTGCCAATCGGTAGAATGCAAAGGAATTCGGGGAAATTAGGTTTAGTTTTATGTTTAGATACTTTGCTTAAAGTGCGGTAGCTTACAGCTTCATTGCCACCCACGAATGGGTATGTATATGTATCATCGCTGACAAAAGTGCATCATTGGCTATAGATTAATGATATCATTATTCAAAAATAATGAGTGCGCACGTGTAAATTGCAAAAATGACGATTAAATTAGCCGCGATTGAAGTGAATAATATTCTATATTATAAAATAATTGCCATACTACATGCGCTCTCATTGGTCGATAGGTGTGTTTAGATGAGGGTATGTAAACACTGTTGTGACGTTTTAGATTCACACGTATTTTGAGAATTATTTTGTAAAAGCAATAGAGTACTTTTTCCGTGTTTACATAACCTCATCTAAACACTCGGGGGTTGGGAGAATTCTCGAAAGTTATGCAAAGCTTCGTCTACGTCTCAGGTTTGCTAACTGTCTCGAATTCTCCGCACCCCCCTAGTGTTTAGATGAGACTATGTAAACACGGAAAAAGTACTCTGTTGCTTAAATATTGTTAACCCTTCATACTCACAATAACGGTGCAGTTGGTTTTGTCGAGGGTGAAGTGTTTTAATTAAAGGGAGGATGTTTTAGGCTGTGGCTATCTAACAAGTGTTTTCATTATTAATTAACTTATTGACTGAATAAATAATGAGCCAAAGAAACAACGAAAGAAAGAATAAATGATTGAATCCACCCAACGGTCAATACAAGAAACAAATCAAAACGGTGTAAAGTAATAATGGTTTTCCCTTGGAAATTTAGTTTTAACTAAGGTCTGAATTATATAATTGAAGTGCTCGGCTTATCAGTGTAGAACATGCATTAACATAGTTTGATCGAATGATCGTTTGAAGTGATTTGATAAAAGTTACTTAGGTGTTTTGTTTGTGCTTTTTTTTTGGACAAATTCCCATCTTGAAGAACGTTTTGATGCACTGCGCCTGTGTGGGTCTTTGAGATATCAAACTAATATGAACATCATTCTATTGTACCGCCGTCATAAAAATACCTTAGGAAGCCTTCTCGAACAGATGGATTAACGATAACGTGTTAACGATACTTTAACAAATATTTCATACCACAGGAAACAATGTGACATTTACGAGGACTGGTTAATGTGCCGCAGATAAATAAACAGTTTCAGGAACTCGCGGATTTAATATCTTGTTTATTCTACAAATATAAATATGTGATGTGGATTGTGGAACTAATGATAATCGAGTTAGCAACTCAACATGTGATGTTTATTGACTTTGCTTAGCGTCTTACGGCCTTACGGATGTAAACCAACTTCAGTTGGCTCATTCCTTTACGTGAGACTGACAAACGTTCTAGCTTTAGCGGTGGAGTTGAATTTATAGCATACACGCTAGTCTAGCTGAGCTAGCTGGGAAACACGAACTTTATGTCATGAGAAAATCCAAACTTGCTTAAAACCAATACTGATGACGGTGAACTTTCCATAGTGTTAGTCATCTTTAGAAATGTTCAAGCGGAACACCAATAATCTTTGCCAAAAAACGTAGAAAATAAAGCAACGTGAAAATCAGCTAACTGTAAGTTATCATTTCAGATGGTAATAGGATAGGGTAATCTCCGAGTTTGACTAATTTGGGACATGATAATTACTAAAAAAAATTACAGCTACTTAGAGGAATGTTTTGGCGTACGTTGAAAGACTTTCCACGGAAAGAACTAGTTACCGTACATTGTTTGATTAACAGAGTTGCAACCAAAAAGTTTGTAAATACAGAGGAAGATAAACCAAATAATTTTAAAGATTGTTATTATTATTATTATCATTATTATTATTATTATTATTATTATTATTATTATTTCCAATAAAAATTAAGCTCTCCCAAACTTAAACTACTTAAATGGTGGTGCCTGGAAATAAATAGCCTCTGGTTATAGTAAATGAGCAGGGTTTAGCCTAATAAGTCGCCGACCATATTAAGGAGTACGAGGCAGAAGGAGGGAACAACGGCAGAAACCCAGTGAAAAAAATTGAAAGCGTCTATAATGGAGCTTTGCTGGAACCTAAGTTTTGAGAAATAACGTAACCTCTGAAATTTTATTGCCGCTTTTCTCGAGTAAGAAGGTGTGTAATGGAGCATTACCGGTTCTTTGTAATCATGCCTTCTGTCAATGATCATAAATCATTTTCCAACAAAGAACGGTTGTTGCCAAATTAGTGTGATTGATGTTGACTTGCTGGTAAAGGCAACGAAGATGCAACATACTCGTGAGGAAGAAAAGAGGTGTGCGATTGCTTAGGGTAACAGTTTACAACACAGTATCAACGTATGAGACTCTATTGAACTATGCAAGGACGTCTGGATTGCACTTTTAAACTTCGGCAGCTGGTTTTAATTTCCGTTCTCTTTGAACAAAAATGTAACGAGCTCGTGCAGCTGGAGGTTTGGTATGTTCCATTTATTTGGCATCGAAAACGAGCGATTACTTAGAAACCAAATGCCGTCAATGTAACATGTTATGGATAGGAAATGTTTCATATTCGAGGATCGCTGATTCAACGTTAACAGCAATTTTATTAAAAACTTTAGCTTATCAGCTCTCCCAACTTAGTTCTAACCTGACAACAAGTTGGCAATGCGCTTATAATTGCCTTTTCGACACAAAGCAAGTTTACGTTCTTTACAGCTACCCAGTGAAACTGAAAGATCCTTGCAAAAATCCACTAAATAATGACAACAGTCTGTATATCACTAAAGCGAAAAGAAATCAGTCCGTAGAATAAAGGTTAAAAGGCGAACTTTCCTAATTGAATCAGTTTACCGCTTTACCAGGGTTAAAATACCTTGATCGCCAGTATTACTTTATCGGAAACTCTGGCGAAGACCGGGCAGCAGTGAACAGTTCCCTTTATCCTTTCCGCCAATTAACTTGTTGCCCAACTCAACACAATTCAACTTAAGGTACGAAAATACCTGAACAGCTATGCTCTGTTTCATTTTGTAAGAAATGTACGTGTTCTCGATTTCATGTACGTTGCTGACCCACGTCTGACGGTCTATATTTTTATAAGCAATCACTATGTGGCGAGATGTTGTAAGCGGCTTGTTGCAACAAAATCTCTGCACTGCTATGCTTAATGTGCTACAAATAAAACAAACAGAAATCCATATTAAAATTTTTTTTTTTTAATGATTATTGCCAACGAATTTTGGTCAACGGCAACAAGACGAGTACAGATACCAATAGAAACTTCATTGAATTATGAAGTAAAACAGCAAGTGACATGATTTCCGGTGCAATATATATTGTATGTTTTATGATCTTTCATTTACTGAATAAAACACAGTAATATGTATACACGTAGTTCATGTAAGAGTGAAAATTTCTTAGATTTGACAGCTTTGCTTCGGCTGACATATTATCTAAATGGCTTTGTAAATCATTCCTCTTAGCAAAGGGCGAATAAGATCTGTTCAAATGTTGAGTAGATTCTTTTGTATATAAAATATTCCAATATATATGATCCATCGTTGGCTTCAATAAGATATCTACAACAATCCAGAGGAACGACCCAGCGAAGGCAAAGTAAATAAGGAACTTGGGTGATATGAGAAAAAGGAATGTATGCAATGCTCCTGTTTACGAAAGTTTCTTTCCTCTTCAAGTAAATGTTGGTCAGTGAATTTAAAGGGCCTCCGTCCTATTTCCGAAGTTGATTGATCTTGTTTATCTCGTGTTTCTTTTCTGGACTTTGTTCGTCGATTCTGAAACCAGGTTTTCACTTGTGTTTCCGTAAGATTTAAGTCTGAAGCCAGCTCGGCTCGCCTGCTTTCAGAGACATACTGACATTTTGTAAACTCCGTCTCCATTGTTTGGATCTGATGGGGTGAAAACAAGGGACGTTGCTTCTTTTTCCTCATCGGTCGTCTTCGTCTTATTGTAAAAAGCTCCACACCTTAAAAGAAAAGAAAAATATAATTTAATGGCTTTTAAAGGTATTTGATGTCGTCCTGACGGTGCTTGGAGTTATTTAAAACAATTTTAAATGTTTTGTTTTTCTTCTTGGGATTAAGTCGCACACGGTAACTCGCGTCTGGCTAGTTATACGTCTCTCTAATTTTTGACTATTTTTTAATTTGCCCTTTTTGAATTTGGTAATGTAGAGAGTTGAAAAGAGGGAAATAAGAGTTATATCAGGTTAACATATATTATGTGCTAGTTTACCACTAGCTTATTTAACAACAGGGAATTTAGCACAAAACAACTAGTCAAATGCAAGAGAGGTACGTCTCTTGTTCAATTCCAGTTGTTCAGCGTCCGCAGAGAACATTTCCTCATTTATCAGCGAAATTTACCTTTTTGCACGCATATGAAAGATTAATTAGCAAACCTAAAAAAAATACGTACTGAAGGCTTCCCACTAGAAGATGGAACAGCAAAAATGTCTATGTATGTCTATGTAGGTGATAAAAATCGTTAAAAGATAAATGCTCTTAAGTTGCTTCTCTCAGCGTAATTGTCGAAATTTTTATCTCAGGATAGCCTACATAACAGTTATCTGTAGAAACAATGTAATACAAGTTAAAGGTAATGTTATCTGGTATTTCTTATAGCTTGGTTTTATCAACAAATATGCTTACAGTGTTGTTGTCAGAGGTTCTGGGAAGAAAGCTATAGCACACGCGTAGGGTGATTCAACTGAAGCTTCTTCGGAACATTCACACTTGGATCAAGAGATCGAAAAGTATAAACTTAAAATGAATCAGCACAAAGCATCTTAGGTATAGGCCTCGACTAAATCTGCTGCAAGCTTCAGTTCGCCTATACGTTTTTTGTTGAGGACAATATCCACAATTTTGAGAAATTAGTTCTGACCCTCCGGATACTACTCAAGTGGTAACTTCTTTACATTTTAGCGTGTAAGAATTAACACATTGTTAGAAACAAGTGTAGTTCTCTATGAACGTTTTTTGCCGAATTCTTTGAGCAAAAAGAGTGGAGTGCCATGGAGAAATGGAAGTTTCGTAGATTTAAGCATTGATCATCTAGATAAAACTTCAAGAGAATGGTCATCTTTAACACAGCTAGAAAATACTGAATAAACCAAAGTTGTGTGAAGATCTCACCTCAAGGCATTTACAAAGGGAACAATCAATTTGTGGTTCAGAATATGTGACGACTTTAAACCGTTAACACGGTGCAAAATGAAATGAAGCGGCCGCACTTTCCGCGCCCCAGGAACAATGTAACAAGGACAGGTATTAACTAAGTGGACACCTCTTTTCAGCTTACCTAATGGAGGTCCGTTGTTTGGAATTGGAAAATGGTCAATGCTTGGCTCTGAACGAGGATGTGGGATTCCACCAAAGTTAAGTCCAGGGTCAGGGGTACAAAGAGGCAAACTGTGAGCATGATACGCAAACGGACGTACTGCCTTAGGAACAAGTGGAAATGACGGCCTTCGGAGGGAATCACACGTTGAAGTAGCAGTTGAGAGCCTGGCTGTTGGCTTCTTTTCTGTAGCACCTTGTGAGAGATTCAAAAGGTTTTCTATTGAAAAGGAGCTTCCAGCTAGAGCAGGTGGAGATGTTGTGGCACTCTCTGCCGCCATATTGACTTTGCATCAGGGCGTGTAGTACAGCAATCTTGTAATGAATAGCGGCAAAATATTTGATAATCATGCACGTCAGCCTCTTTTAAACAATAACCGGTCATTACAAAAGGTGTCAGTGATAAAATCAACATCAAAATTGTTCCCTGCACAGAAATTCTCATAAATAAACCACATTTCTCATAATGAGCAAAGCACCGCAGCAGCAGTGGTCTCTGATCTAGAAAACAATGTGGGATCAGTGATTGGGCGCAGTTTTGAACCCTAATACACTTTGTTCAAGGGACTTGTCGTAAAGGTTACTGTTATTTGATACATTTCCTTTTTCCGGGGCCGGACTGGCTTATAAGATTAATTCTTCAAGGCTTTGTTAAATCGACAACCAACGGGACTGGTTAGCTGCGGCCGCCTTTGAAGTGTGCAACGCTTGAAAAACATGTCAAGCTAGTGCTAATTAAGGTGCAAATTCCATAGGATGAGTCAACATTGTTCAAATAAACAATATCAAGGTATGGCTTAAGTTTTTTTTTATCTGGAAGTTTGGAGCATTCTTAACCGTAAGTCATTAAAAAAATCATTTAAAGTCATATTTCATTTAAAGTCTGCAATGAAGAGGAAGGAAATAATTAGTTTTTGGAACCATTTCAATCACGTGTTTTTGAAAATAAATAAACGACAATATTTGATCGATTGTACGGGAAAACAGAAGCTTTAATTAGATATAAAATAAATTGCAATTTAACAATTCCTAGCTGATCATTGTAATTTTCATGTTATTCATCTTTTGTGACCAAATTCCGTTTGCTCAAAAATGAGGGGCGGGTGGAGGGGGGATAATCAAATCTTTCGATCAATTCTTTTTAGATATTTTGTCATCCTTTTGGAAAAGCAACAAGTAATCCACCAATTACAAAAAAAAAAAGTTTAATTTGGTTTCTTTTGTCTGCTTCGTTCTTAAAACATCAATAATTTATTACAATTTTAATATATTATATGGATCCTGTATTTGTCCAATCCGTACGACTATTGAACTGCGTATTTAATACTGATATTTATTCTTAAAGTAGTTCTTATGAACAAACAGATCTTGACAGAAGAAAAGATGCCTACAATTAACGAATCAGACCAGCCCTGTTTTGCTCCAAGGCCCTTTACAATGCTTTAATAATTTCAAGTCCTCTTTTTGTCCTCATCCTACAATAATCGAGCGAGGGATGATATTTGAACTATCCACTGCGTAACCCCCATGGTCCTTATGAGACGACAAAGGTATTTAATCAATGGACCTTGGGCTTCGATTACCAAATTTGATGTGATGTCGACGGTTTTCCAGGTGGAATTCGGATTGTATACCGAAAGTTGATAATGGTTTCTAGCACCCTGTACTGGGTTTGTTATGAAGCTACAGACTTGATTTCATCCTTTTGAGGTTGCCTTCAGAAGCTTTTATCAGCCATTATTTAATTAGCTTACTTCCTGTGCCACCTGAATTGAGACAGCGTTTTTGTGTGTATAACAAGGTTTATATGTAACTATAGTCTAGAGCATTCTATAGTGGCACCTTGAGGCTCGAACAGTGTTGCGGAGGAGAAAGGAGGGCTTACTGGGCAGATGTAAATAATTTTCACTGCAAAGGATTTAGCGCAGGTGCTAATGGGACCGAGCATTTAAACATGTGATAGAAGCACTGGAATTTTCAAATTTACCTTATCAAGAACTTTTTCAACACGAAATCTCTAGAAAGACTTTATAATTTATGTGATAAATGATCGAATGATTTTCAAGGTGTGAACTGTCATCATCCTAAACGTCTTTCAGATGCCAAAGTGTGACTGCTACGCCTGTATAAGGAGAGAATCTTCCTCAAAAACTCTCCTTTCGCAAACTTTGCGACGGAAATCGGAGTAGCTTGTCAAAGATATAACTTAGATTTCATTGGCACAAGTTGACTCTTGGTGGCCATCTGAAAGGGCTTGATGAAATCTTGATTCCGTTCATTAAAGGATCAGGTGCTATGATGACATTGATCTAATTATACATTTACGAAAGTAAATAGATATTGAACTACAAATAACAACCTCTGATCTGGCGTAAAGTATATTGTGTATTGACAATGAGAAGGCTCAGGCAATGCTAAGGAACAAAGTGTAAAATTATTTTCAGAGCTCGATTGTTTGAGAGTTTAAGACCTACTGAAGGTCAAGATTTGAGACGGCTTTGTCTGACCTTTCGTGGTTAGAATTTAATAAAAGCTCTCTTGTTTTTTTTACAACTGAAGTCAAAAGCTTTATTTAAACTGAAGAAACAAATCATTAAAGACAACGAAATATCAAACAATGTTTATCTATCTTGATAACCATCTTGCGTACATGACTATGACTACTGAGTAAAAAAACTTTTGCGTGTTTCTACTTTTATTGGCAAATCACAAAAACTGTTTTGAAGATTACATGACACTTGTTCACTGTTATTAACTGGCTAAAATATTTTAAACTACTTGCCAACAGGTCATGGCCGTGGTATCGTTTTTTCATGGAACTGAACTGAGTTTTATAAAGAATAGTTTTTTGTGTAAATAACATTTTTAGGGTTTTTTAAATTGGTTTCAAATTTAAGTTTAATTTATACACCTGGAGTTCTCGAGAACGTGCCGCTATCTACCCAACCAGCTGCAGAGTTACAGAATGGAAAAACAACACATGTTAATTTTATCGAAGATATTCCTTGTTGTTCAACGTCGACATTACTTAAGGCTATATCCATTTACACATGGACAATATACTAAATGAAGAGGAAGTTTTAATTCCGGTTTTCTAAAAGTCTGACGAAACTAAACAACTAAAAGTCTGAGGAAAAGGAGGAAATATTAAAGTGGACTACGATGTCTAACGTAACCTACTCCGGCATTCCTTATAAACGTCAAGCCGGCAAATACCCTTTACAAATTTACAAGTCTAAATTATCATGTTGAAATGAATGAACTTAAAAATGTATGAACCGTTTAGTGCCAAGGGCGCTAATCCTGGGATAACCTGTAGCAGCAATGACATCCTGTTTAAAGTTATTCTAAACTATATGAAAAATAAATTCTCACCTAGGAAACTCCTATGCCTCGAGAAGCCAGTTTCTTTGTCGTGATGGTACATGGGAAACAAACTGATTTTGCGTTCCTTTCCACAGGAAATTCTGTAGACGTGCTAAAATATACCTGAGTAGGTTGTTGAATTTTGTCGCGATAACAAGGTGTTATCAGAAACTGAAAATAAATGGATGTTAACGCTTACAACGTTCATCGCCACTGTAAAATTCTGCTGTTTTGTGTTCTCCGACCGCACCGAAACTAAGCGACTCACCACTTCTCAAATAAAGATTCCTTTCCTTCGTTGAAACGCAACATGAAGGACCCCAAACATGCGTTTAAATTTCACATGCGCTCATTTGACATAAAAACGACCCTGTGAGGATGTTTGACGACATCGTGGCTTCAGCCGGGTATTTCAGAATAATTTATGGCGTTGACAATCAGTCGGATGTTCATCAATCATACAGTCTGGGATTTGAAAGCCGTCTACATGTATTTGGAGGACATAACCTCTCTTCATTCCATGTCAAGAGAAACGCATATTTTATTTAACGGGGTATTTTTAGTTTTTTCCCTTCTCTACCATGGAAGTCATCAGTCCTTGGTCCTCGGTTGTTTTTTCCTCCAATATTGGCTTTGACATTGCATCTAAAATTTGAACCTGTTTTATCTGCATACAATAGGGACAAAAAAACAGCGCAGCACAGTATGAAATGTTCTTATGAGAAAAACCATGGGACCGAGAACATTTCAAGAAAGATGGAGACGTCTATTGAATCCTTACTCAGATTACTATTTAAAAGTCACTATACTATCTTGTCATCCTGTTACTGTTTGTGAGGTATGGTTATGATGATAGGGTCGACCACACCCCTCTGTCACTTAAGTTTAAGTCGTTGAGTCTGTGCACTACTCTCACAATAAATCATTAAACAAGTAAGGCTGCTTTTTTTTTATTAAGGCTGCTTTTGCCCCAAGATTTCTTACAAAATGCAGAAAATTTGCCAGATAAACGTTCAAAACCGGGTTTTTTAACTACTAGAAATTATAAATAGAGACTTGTTCATTCATTCGGACTACCGGTCGATCACTAATCTAATTATTTTAAATATACGGAGGTCAAAATTCTCAAGTTAATTATAATCCTAACAAGATAACAAATAAGAGTCTTTGCTTGTTTTTCGTTCTGGCAGCCATTACTAATGCAATACATGATCCCCTGGCATTATAGGAAACAGGCCGCTGATAGAACTCTCTATTCCCGACTTCATTTCGCCTCAGGCCAAATTCATAATCTTTTACAATGGTGAATGAACAATACCCCTTGTTCGGGCTCTGATTTGCCCTAGAGCACTGCTAATGTTATCTTAGGAAGATATTTCGTCACCACATTCTCTCTATATGTTGCACAGTGTTTTCTTTGAAAGCGGAGTTAAGTGGTCTGAGTGAATTCTCTCTGAGTGTTGTGAATCTGGCGTTAATAGACACTCGTGCATTTAAATCTGAAAATTAACATTATTCAGTGTAAAAGTGTCTTAGACATGACCTTCGTGCAATCGTGTTGAATAGGAGAGCATGTACGGGTAAAACGAAAAAATTTTCCCGCCAAAATTTCTCTACATATCCATATCACAAATAACACCTGCAAAGTTTAAAAAGCGTGCCGTCATCAGCACGAATGACCAAATCACCAGCAACTCTGACGAAAAGCCAAGCACCGGTGAAACATATCTTATTTTGCTTTTGTTTTTAAGGTTAGTTTATTTTGATTCTCGTTTACGTAAATAAAGTAGAGCTGTTGGCTTTCATATATAGTACATCATAGGTTCCCTCGGTTAAGGTTGAAACGCGACAGTAATAACAATAATTTAACGTGCATCAACTGTATGTGGTTAAATAGTCCTTGAGTTTCTATCTAGTAAGACCACACTTACAAACCAGTTGTTGCATTCCCTTTTGAGATCACCTTATTGATCAATTTTATTGCGCGTTAGGTAGTGTAGGTTTGGCTGTGCGAATGCAAATAACTGGAAAATGAGAGTTTGGAATACCGCGTGTGTCGTGAGTTCTAGTTTCATTTTACTCTTGATAAAATTAATAAACAGATGCGGTAAGGACAATTTCATTGACAGCTCGTGGCAATTTCATCTTAAAGCAGTCTAACGTAGACTATTATTCAAAACATTTCCAGGAGTCTTAACTAGAAATGTTGCTAAGGACACTAGTTTTGAAGACTATTGTAAACGGTGAGTTATTTCTCTGTGGATTGATCCAGGTGCTTTCATCCAATATATTTCACTAAATAAGTACATTTGTACTCGCTCAACTGGGCAGAGCAATCTTTTACATCTGGCTGCAATAAGAACGGAAACAGCCAGGAGTTCTTTTTATTATCATGGAAGTACGGTTTTTAATAAATACTGAATGTTCATAAATTTGAAGATATTACTCTGGTAGTTATAGGCTTTTGATATTTGTTGTAATATACTTTCCTATATTTTTGTTTTTATTTTTGTATCTATCCTATTATTGTGTAATCCATGGTAGGTAATAGCTTCAGGGCTCCTATTGATTGCAGAGATGCTTTGTAAGCTCCCCGAAGGGACTACCCTAAAATTTTTATCTTTTTGATTTTTCTTTTTACTTTTAAGTAAAGGTGTCTATCTATCTAAGTGTGACATCACGATTCGATACCAGCGCGCATTGTAATTAGCTGCTCAGGCGTGCCCTCAGACAATCACATTGGAGACGGCAAGCAAATTGTATATCAATGCGGCTTAAGACATATTCTTAATTGTACAAACGTGTAATGGACAGCCGCAAATAATATGATATTTAAATATAGAGTTTGTTGTGAACTTTGTTTCGGTTCAATAATTATTTTCTGAAAGGTAAAGTTTGCCCACGGTCGCGCTAGCGTTCCATACCGCTGTTACAAGTACCTGTCTCGGTGTCGGTAGCAGTATATACAACTAGGACCTCAACTCCACCCTGAATGAGATGCTAGGTAACTCCCAGAATTAAATTTTGTCAGCGTCTATTTATAAACCTGGGTGGATAAAGGCACTGTGCGAGTAAAGTGTCTGAGAACACGACACAATGTCTCAAATCCCAAGCTCTCGATCCCAGTTTCTCAGCTTTATATTATGGTATGGATATAACATAAACATTATATTTAGATCAAGGAGAAACGACATAATTATCCCTGTTATTTTGGTCTGTCCATTGAAAGATCAATAGCAACCTGCTCTAACTAACTCCAATGATTTTTGTCAGTGTTCCGTTGCAGGGGCGGCCACAAGAAAAGCATTCACACAAACCCTGATGAATGTAATTCAAACTCAGAAAGTATTTGCACTCTTTGCATGGATTGCAATTGTGACAGTAACTGTCGATCTTGGTAAGTTACAGCTACCTATACAACTATATCATAACATATGCATTACAATGTCTTTTATGCAATTTGTATTCACCTTCGCTGTAAATGTGTCACCTGAGCACCCTGCTTACCACCATTGCCGGATTAGCATTAAAGAATGTACTCGAATTAGAATTAACCGGGACTGTCGTTCAGGCCAAAGGTAGAACGGAAAGGATTACATTAGAAACATGTATAGAGGAGGACTTTCATCGGAAGGCTCAATCCACGAGAAGCGATTTTCGACTCAAGTTTGATAGTGGCGTGATTTTCCTGGACCAATCACAATTCATTGTTATGCATAGCAACCAATGAGATTGCTTCATTCTGTAAGACAATAGATTACGTCAAATAGCTTTTTTTCGTGTTCGCCAAAGTGGGCAAAGGCTGGCTTTCGAGTTACGTTGAAAGATTTTAAAATAAAAAAGCTTTTTCTGTTGTTTCTTTATTCTATAAAACAAATAGATTCCTTGTTGCCGTGCGTCTGTTCAGTAATAGATCACACAGGACGTCAGAATGTGGTAAGAACATCAGCGACACACTCGGCTATCGCCTCGTGTTCTTACCACATTTTGACGTCATCTGTGATCTATTACTGAACAGACGCACGGCGACATGGAATCTATTTGTTAATTAGATCATTGATCTGCTATCTTAAATCTAGTTTCAGATGCAGATCTGCTCCCCTCCTCCCCCCCCCCCCCCCCCCCCCCCC
>Ga0126339_10000670_pt1 | contig 20087 bp, 16 predicted proteins | sample OrbTmetagenome_2_FD_92532 | JGI IMG/M metagenome (GOLD analysis project Ga0126339, IMG submission 92532) | Coral microbial communities from Petempiche,Puerto Morelos, Mexico - Orbicella T R C metagenome | ecosystem: Host-associated > Invertebrates > Cnidaria > Coral | place: Petempiche,Puerto...
AACAGCACACGATGAGACACTTCTCAGAAACCTGACTTCAAAGTATGTCCATGCTCTGCAAGACAATATTGCTTCCCGTTTCAAGGATAGCCTTCCCATCTTGAGTGCTTTCAAAATATTTGATCCAGTTGCAGTGCCACCCAAGTCTGATCAGAGCTTTAGTGAGTATAGAGACAAAGAGATCAAGATCCTTGCAGAATATCTGTATCAGCTGGAGACTGGAGAATCAAAGGTCCAGAAGACAGAGGAATTGATTTGTGAGTGATGGAAGTTCAAGTACAGCATCTTAAAACTCGAGTGAAATGCCAGCAGATGTTGTTAAGCCACCAAAGAACAAGGAACTGACATCGCAAACACCTACAGATTGGCTTTTACATCACATGCTTTCCAATCAATCGACTTACAGTCATTTTGTGCCAGAGCTTCTTCGTCTTGCTGAAGTGTGCATGTCTCTGCTAGTAAGCAACGCCTGGCTGGAGCGAGGGGCATCAGCAGTCAAACGACTGAAAACAAGGCTGAGAAGCTCTCTGAAAGGTGATTTGTTCGAATCACTGATGCACATTACAATCAATGGGCCAGAAGTACAGGAGTGTGAAAGCCTGGTCAAGAAAGCAGTGAAAAAGTGGCGTGAAGTGAAAGCTCATAGAAAAATTGCTAAATCAATCTCTGCAAGTGCCACTTCCAGTAACTGCCCAACAGTTTCTAATGCTGCTACCACCATCTAGTGCCACCGCTGGCACTAGATGTTCCAGAACAAGTGAATGCCATGGGAGATAGGATTGTAGTTGAAGATTTGGAGAAAGAAGTTAATTCAGTAATCAGTGCTCTTAAACTTCCTGATATCTGGGATATGGATGACTCTCACTCTGACTATGACTCAGACTTTGAGTCAGATTCAGACTGAACAGTTGCAGGTGTCATTTTATTTTCAAAACGGTCAACCAAGCTAGAATTAGAACTGTCAGTAGAAACAGTACAGAAATTGTCAAAGTATAAATTACTACTAAACTAGTGGCCGGTGTAATCATCAAAATTCTTTAAGGAGGAAGAAGTTTTTGAAGATTTTGATGAAGAAATTAGCTATACTATCAGTTGAATGACAGCATCTTCTCATAGTTTTACGACCACACTGGCTTATCATGATGTATGGTGTAAATTGGTGTAAATTGTTCTCAAGTGCAACTTCGTTTTTTTGAAGTAAAACTTTTTCATTGCCTTTGACCTTTTCACTTTTGTCTGTAAAAGTTAAAAAATATATATTTCTTTTAATGGTAAATAATTATTCATTAACTTTACTTTCTCAAGAACGCTGGAAATCACATTTCTGAGCTTCTAAATTTAAAATTTTTCTGGGGGGCATGCCCACAGACCCCCCTAGAAACGGTGGCCTTTGGCCTCCTAAATAGTCACAGCCGCCTACTATTATATGGGCAGACACCTACTTCAAATTTTATTGAAAGCCCTGATGATGGGAAAATTTTTAAAAAACCTATAGGAGAATTTTCGAGAAAATTGCAGGTGAAGTTTCAAGGTGTCAAAATACTAGACTTGACTAAATGGTATTCTGGTCTTAAATAAATCTTACAACATGTAATTACTTGGAGTGAAAATCTCAGAGAAATTGCTCCATTTGACTTTCAGAAACATTGGCTGGATTATCAACTGGTGTGGGGTGTTATTTTGCTTTTTATCAAAAATTGCCCCTAAAATTATTAAATTTGGTGAGAATTAAAAGACACTCAATGAATTTTTTCTAGACATGGCCCTCAATGAGATTAATCCATATTCAACGTAATCCTGGAGTTCTAAATTAATTGGAACATTTTAAGACTGCTAATTTTCAGTGTCAACTCAGGAAAATATTGCGCTGATTTTCAGTCAATGCTGTTTGTTGTCTTTGTTATAATTTTGTCTTGCCTGGAATCACTGTGCTAAGGTACATTTCTGTATATCATGAATTCATAAAACACTTGCTTTCTTTCTGGTGATTTTCCCAAAGCAAGCTAACCTTTGCCAACTAGCACTACAATAACAATAAAATATATGTCACACTTTCACTCATCTCCCATTAACATGGCCACATCAGGGGTAAACGGTGAGCGCAAGCAGAAAATCACTATGCTGGATGTCTTGTTTATGTTCAGCATAAACATAAACATGTTTCTTTTTCTTTTTTTTTCGTGTTTATGTTTAGCATAAACACAAACAAGAAATTTATTTATTGTTGTTGTAGTACACCAATAACGTTTGATGTTCAGTCAGATTGATTATGGTGCTGCTCTAGTCGCTCAAAAGTTGAATAGTATCATTACTCAAAAATGCTATCGAGCCACCTTAATTACAGAGCTTGATTTGGAACGCAATTACAGAGAATGTATGGGCACATTCACATAATTACAAATTTCTCAGCTATAAAAATTTAAATCCTAAAACAAAATGAATAATTTAAAGCCTATAATGTAGAGATAACCTTGGTAAAATATCAGATCTATAGCATTAACACTCAAGCCAGGAAAAAAATATTTGTCAAATTACAGATAATGTATGGGCATGTCACATAACTGCGAATTTCTATAAATGATTTAATCTGAAAATAGAAATGATAGCTGTAATGCCACTTATACTGTACAAGGAAACTTTTCACCAAATATCAGAAGAAAAGGTCTAAAATTGGAGCTATAAAAATTATTTGATTATTTAATTATCTATTTTTATTTGTTTTATGTCTTGTTTGTGTATTTATTTATTTACTTATTTATTAACTATATAAACAAGATACACTCAGTGATCTGTGTGTGTGTTTGTTTTTTTGTTGGGTTCTTGTTTCTCTTGGAGAGGAAGCAAGCCTGTGTTGGTCAGCGGTTTCCCGTATGATTGTCGAGAGCACATTGTTGTAGTCCGCCATGTTAGATCGCGTAGTGAATAAAGTATAGTTCTCCTGCTAACACTGGCCTCTAGACTCCTGCAGATAATTTTTGTCTATAAGCAGGTCATTTGTCGGGCCAAGAACAACTTTTGACCAGAAAAAAGGCCAGTCTGGTTGGACAAAAATTATTTTTGTCGTTAGAAATTAAAAATAAGAGACATTTGAGACATTTTGGTATTTCATTGTACTCCCTTTGCCAAAATGTTGGTTGCAAATTTAAATGGCTCAAAAGTAAAGTCAACTGAGTGTAAAATTGATACTAGCACCAGAAAGGAGACCTTTACATTAAGTCAGATATTATTTTTGATAATACATTGTTCGTGGCTAGTCTTACACAGCTCGTTTCGTTGTCATTTTGTTGGCGAACGGGACTTAAGGCACAATGCCCAACGAGTTTGCCGAGCAGAAAGGTCTCTGATGAGTCCCTTTGCCAGGACGAAACGAGCTGCGTAACACTAGCCACAAACAGTGTATTATCACAAGTAACTGTCAGGTATTATTTTACCTGTTTAAAATTGACAAATTTACAAACGTTTGTACCCCTAGTTTGCCTCCACTCACTTGATCACACATTTATTCCATATTTTCCCGGGTATCAAGTTTCCTGTGCATCAAGTTTCCCACAATGCCTGATAAGGAAAACCACGGGAAAAGCGATGAAACGATCTCCTGTGTAGACAGCTTGTCAGTGTAAGAACTCAACAATAACATTCAGAGACTTGAAATTGGCTGAAATGAATTCTTCGACTTTTTCTGAAAGTTTTGAATAATAGATGAAATTGGAATTTGAAGTGGTCGTGACTACAAGGCATGACTAATTTGTACATTCACGCTTTTCACAAAACATGTCTGTGATACGGACACTATATTTGAACCACAGACGTAAAAAAAAAACACTATGAAGAGCTATAAAGCTGATTTTTGATCATACGGACTAGAAAACAATTTGTTTACATTTTACCAGTTTTAAAGTTTTGAAAGGAAATGCATTCAGATAAGGTCGATAAACAAAACGAGAATTTGGGCTGTGTATTCAATTTTCCTAATATCTTACTCAGTTCAAATTACGACTAAAAAATAATTCCACAACACTTGGCAGATAACAAACAACAACATAAGACCTCAGATTTTAGTAGTTTTTCACAAAAACGTAATTCAGGCTAAATGGGGCTTCACAATCTTTCACAATGCCACCAGAAGCGTAAATTAACACAGCCTGAATAGTGGCATTGATGTGGTGTGTTTTACAATTCGATGTGACATTTGATACAATGCATTGCGTGTAATAAAATTATTTCTCAGAGATGGAATAAAAACAAAACTGATAACAAAGCTCTTCTGTGTATTATTGTAATATCTTTGAAATCATCTCTGTTTTGAGCTATTTGAACCAAGACTACGCTTTAGTATTTACAATAATGCTTACCTTCTTGATGACGTACATCCTAGCCGTCCGAAAAAAAAAAAAACGATCAATTTGCTGCTGTCTTTTTGACATAACTCACAGACTTCAAATTAAACCCTGATATTGGAAGACAAAATTTCCAGAGGGAAACGGAGGATTGGAAAAGTTACAAAAACCTTTCCTGTAAAAGACAAAAGAATTCATGCAGTCATGCTGAAAACCAAGGAAGGAATGATCAACAGACCACTACAGAAACTTCACTTATTAAAAGAGCACAAAGGGCAAATTCTCAGTGATAGATTTCTTCTATTAGATGCCACTGAGGTTCAAAGAGACGAGAAACCCTTGTAAGTCCAAATAAACAAGGATCCTCAAGAAATTTAAAGGGTTACCACAAATGGAGGAGGATGGACAAGCCGATGCGTCATACATCTCATGATACAGGCACACATGCAGACGTCCCGGAAGACTTTAGAATGTTGATGTAATACAAATTGAGTGGACGTACATCTAGTTGGAGTAGAATTTTGCTTGATGTAAAATCATCACATGTAAAATCAACACAAGTTAGAAAATTCAGTGTGAAAGAGGAGTGGTGTGTTCATCCGTTCAATTGTGGCTGTACACCAGGAGGCTGATGTGCCTCCACATGTTGTAATAGTAGTGTGCTATAGAATAAACATGTACGTGAGATTACACAATTCAGCAATATGATGTTGGATCTCAAAGGATGTATCTTTGCAAAATATGAGTGTGTAAAATTAAAATCTGTAGCCCCAATTTTCCAAGTAACTGTTTGTCAATACAAATCAGCATTTGAAATGTTCTTTGTAATTTTCAGTTTTGGCAAAGTTATGACTTGGACTCTCACAAACCCTTCATTTTTGCACGATTAACTTGTTGCAAAAATAATTTACAATGAGGTGTGAGGATTAGTATTGGGGTTATGAAATTATAGGAGCACTGTTTTTGAGTCAGCACCCATTCCCATCGCATGATGAAACATAGGGCGACTTAACATCTGTGCAATTGAAACAAGACCTTTGTTTCCGTTGTTGTTTTTGTACTAGTATTTTAAAATGTTTAGATTAGACTTTTAATTACCTGATGTGTGATGAACATGTAAAATAATATAATTTGTTTTCATCAAAAAAATAAAATCTGCTTACAAACAATTTACAGTTTGTCAGGAAACAAATCATATAAACATTGAGAGACATGAAGTTCTAAAATTGTTAAGTAGATGATATTTTTTTATGTCAACTAGGTTACATGCTTGACCATTTGAATTAATTTCATTAGGTGGCATATGCCCTCAAGTCGCCTGGTGGATTTGTTTGGGCTGCAAAGAATTATGATGGAGATGTACAGTCTGACACTCTAGCTCAAGGTAATATCTTTAATTTCATAAAATAATCAAGTTTCCTTCACTTTACAAATCAGGTTCCTCTATGTTGGTAATTGCATGAATGATGAGTACAATTGTGGATTTGCACTACAACTGATATTAAAACAAGAAGATCTGTTAGGTCTTATAACCGCGCTTTTAAAATTTAACTGTTTTCTTAGCACTACAGTCGCAACGGAGTGCACATTCCAAAGCAGTCCTTGATGATTCATTGATAACTGTAGACACCACATCACTTGATGAACACAAACTGTATTATTGCACCATCAGTCGTACTCGTAGCCATTATGAAATCTCCAATGACGTAATGTTCTTAATCTGGAACTTTCTTCGGAATATGTAAGGGCATGAACGATATGAACGCAACAATAATAACACTATTAAAAGTCAGATTAAATTTAACTGGTTTTTCAATGAGTAAAGGGCTACCAAAGTAGTCACACGAGTCACTAATTCAAGAATTAGGTTAGTCGCGGCTATCTTTAGTATGGTGGTTATTTCCCGACCAATGATGTAATCCTTGCATGTTCTGACAAGTTCTTTGCTCGGCTTGCAAATATTTAATTTTCCTTCCGATCTATTAACTCGCTGCGATGAAACAGCCAAAGAATTTACTTCAATGCCTAAAGCCACAAGAAATACTCGCAAAATTGCAAATAAATTAATGACCTTCGCTTCTGGCAAAATAAACTTGCAAAGTAAACACATCAACATGTGCCGCAACACGTCAGCGCATTCCATGGCTGACGTGATATCTTTTTTAGCGTATTTATTATTCCCTTTGAATCCAACTCTTTGATAAAACCAAAAGAAAATATATTTTACCCACAACAAAGAAAGCAATATACGTAAAATTGTCCATGTATTAATGTTTCAACAGCTTTTGGCAAATAAACATCACATGTTGTGTGACTCAAAATTTGGCAGAGAGGGAGTTGGGGTCTGGTCACCGACAAAAAAAAATAAACCACAGGTAGAGCATGAACTGAAACTGAAAATTCTCTCATAATTGCATGCATCGTGAGCCTTAATGCAAGTGCAGCAAAAATTCCAATTATCATGGGTAATGTTGATCATTAATTGCTTGACCTTTGATACAATTACTTGATTTTTATATGACCAAGAAAGTTACAAACTTGCTCTGCAGTGTAAATTAAAAATGACTGCCAATCACAATGACGAAATTTTCTCAGTCGTATACTGTATTAAGCAACCAGACAAATATAGACATGAATAAACACATAAATAATTAGTTATTTACTAATTCAATAATTTACTAAAATAACAAAAAAAAGAATAATAAACTGTTTTCAGGATCAATAGAGTAAATGTATCTAGGGCATTCTAGACCTTGAACTTGAAGCTATGTCTCTTATAAACAACTTAAGTTTTTGATAAATTCAATTTATCAAGTGCAACATAACCGTGACAGGTACACTTGGAGATTTAAATATGGGGCAGTTTCTGCGAGGGAAAGAAATGTTTTTGCAAGAATACTTTCAAACTGGGACGTGATGAAGTTTGCTTGAATACAGTCGGGTAAGAAGCTAAGGAAACGCATTTCTATTAAGCCGTACCTTCAACTAAACCAAGCATTGGATGGATTTCATTACATTTTCATTCTGTGAGATTGTTTTCTTGACCTATTATCAGTGGAATTAACTGGCTATATTGTTTAACAACCTCACTTTTTGGTGGAACAACCTGATTTTACTATGGAATGATCTGAGTATGGAACTATCTAACCATAATTTGATTCAATAAACTTACTTAAGTAACTTGTGACAGCATAGCTAGGTGGAGTTATAGCAGTTACGTGAGGAAAAAAATCACTAGCTCAGTCACTCAGTGGCTCATAAACATTTTGTGGTAAATCCGCTGACCAGTGTATTCCAACCATTCTGAGTAAAACGGCTTGCAAAGTGATGAACTGATCTTTCGCATTTAGCTTGCACATTTCTATTTTCCAATGCCTATATAAATGCAAACCACCCTTTACTAGCTCATGTGAAAAAAAGTTCCCTCACCAGGATTCAAACCCACAACCTTCAGATTACTGCAACTGAAATCTTACTACTTCGGCAAGCTGCAACTGATAAGTTATTCACGAGATGAAAATGGGTAACCAGTGGATAAGTGACCACCTTATATAGACTCAAATTATTCACAAAGTAAGCTATTACAGATTGAAATTGCAGTTGTGTTCTGCTGGATATCACTCAGTTTGCTCAGTTAATGACTTGTTTTACTGGCCATGTTATCTATTGATGGAAACTTTTCAGATGCTGGATGTTTTAAATTTCCCACTATCCACTATCACTCAGTGCATGGACTTGTATTGTTTGTTTTGAGAGAAAGTCATCTGGCCCCAGTTGTTGGAAGGCTGGATACTGCTATCCTCTGGATAAATATTATTGCTATTTAGTGCAGGATAAGTGTTAACAAAACAAACCACGCTATCCGCTGGATAGTGATTTATCCGGTGGATAGCATTATCCAGCCTTTGAACAACTGGGGCCTGATTGGTTACTCACAAAGCTTAAAAAGTCAGTCATTTCCAAAGTGTAAGAATTTTAATTGGCTTGATTCCTTCTGTTACAGTAAGGCTCGATTCTATTCCTTAAAGACAGTATTCGCGTTTAACTCCTGTGATTATGAAATTCTAGCTACGCATTATGTTAGTGTCAATCTTTCAACAATACATGTCTAAAAAATGGTTGCTCTAATGTCTCTTCATTGTTCAGTAGGCTCAGTAGGCTCGGTTTTCTTGACACTCCCCCCTTGACCAACCGCTCATTGTTGGTCAACAAGTCTTCTGATCATGTTTGTGGTGGCTGCTGCTGCTCATCTTGGGGGTCTTGAAGTTTCGGGGCGTAGTTTGGGTTGTTGAACCGCTCCGACATTTCTGTTTTTGGGTGGCTTTCGTGTGCTGACTTCTAGTGGGACAAGCTTCTGTATTGGTCTGCATAGCTTTAAATGCTTTCCCTTCTTGCTTACTACTCATAACACAGCACCTCATTTGCAACCATCCCTGCTCTTGATTAGCGCTGTGACCTCTCCTAGTCTCCAATTCCATTATGGCAGATTTTTCACTGTGTATCTAAACCACGTCTCTGGTCTTGATCTTCCTGTCATGGTCTCCCTGGGTACCACAATGGTGAAACTCCCTCAGCCCGATAAGGTATTCTTTGGTCCATTGTTTCCGAAAATGTTCTGTGTCTGCCAGGGTGTCACACCTTTTGTTGTAGTTTGGAGGCGGAAGAGTGTTCAGGCGTCTCCCAATCACCAAGTGTGATGGCATTAATGGCTCTTCCGTGACTTCGGGGTAGATGAACATACAGTGTAAGGGGTTGTGAGTTGAGTACTCCCTCTACTTCGATTAAGACTGTAAGAAGTTCTTCATATGACAGCTGCGCCTTTCCAAGGATCTTGCGAAGCCTTCTCTTGACTAACTGGATCATACACTCATAATATCCTCCCCACCATGGTGCTTTCTCTAGATTGAAGTTTCAAGTGATGCCTTAGTTGGCGGCAAAATCTTGGGCTTTCCTGTCTCTGAATAGCTGGGCAAGGTCTTTATTGGCTTGCTTGAACGTTTTGGCGTTGTTGGATGTTATGGAGGTTGGTGTCCCTCATCTTCCAGAAAATCATTGAAGGCCTCTAATGAATGCTTCTGAGGATAAGTCTGGGAGAAGTTGCAGGTGTATCGCTCTTGACATAGCACATGTAAATAGGCTGATATAAGTTTTGGCTGTACCTCTGGTGGTCTTTGCAAATAACGGCCCCACGAAATCAACTCCCATGTGTGTGAAGGCAGTGATATCAGTGACCCTTGTTTTAAGTAGATCAGCTCTTGGGGGCCTTGTAAGGCATTCCTTCTAGTTTCTTGCAGATAACACACTGATGAAGCATTTTCTTCACAAGTTGTCTGCCCTTTGAGACCCAATATTCACTTCTCAATTCTGCGAGTGTTTCTTTTACTTCTCCATGATTCACCTTTCTTTGACAGGCTTCCATGATCAGTCTTGTCACGTGATGTCATCTTGGTAACAGAATAGGGTAACATGCTGCCATGTCCAGTGGAGCGTTCCCCAGTCTGTTTTTACACCTCAGAATGTTATCTTCTTCACTGAGCAAACCGAGTTGTTGCTTTAGGTTCTCAAAATTCTTTTAGTACTTCATAGGTTCCTGTATTTCGCAAATCCATAGGCCCCTTGCTTTACTGTTCTCATCTACCATCAAGGATGGTTTTCTGTTTTGCGGCTCTCTTCTCCGGTTTCTTGCTGCCTTTAAATTTCTGATAAACTTTAGGCTGAGGGCGGTCACTCTGAATAGTTTCGCAGCATCGCTGAACTGTTCGCAGTCAATTGCTTCTGTCAACTTTATGGTCTTGATGCGTGTAGGCTCTTGGGTCAGATTAACTGTTGTAGCTGCATGTGCCACATTCTCTGCAAAAAGCAAAAGGTAGAATAACATAAAAAAGGAGGTACGTAATACAAACAGAAAATGAGATGCCATAAAAAACATCAAAACAGCCCAAGAGATACTGCCAAATCAGAAAAACACAATGAAATAGCAAATGCGGCATAAAAACAATTTAGCCCAAAACACATACGGTCAAAACGACAATGCCAAATCAGGCAAAAGGTGCAAAACAAATGGAGGTCAAACTACTGACCAAAATGACACTGCCAAATCAGGCAAAACACAACGAGGCTGAACTAAAAGATCAGCAATGAGAAGCTGAGAAGTAGAAAGAAAGAAAAGAGACATGCATGGTAACCAAGGATGACAAAAGCTCACCTAAAATCTACCTGTAAGGCTAACATTCTAAATCTCTGGCAACCACTGAAGACCGAGGGATGCACCTTGTAAATTTGCCTCTGGCCGGGACCTTCCAACAAGAGGTCTTCTATACAAGGAAGCTTAAACACTCCCTTAACAAAAGACTTGAACTGGGAAGAGCTGTCATGCAAAAAGGGCCAAAAATTATCCAAAGGCCACTGTGGTCAATCAAAGTGCCGTAACCAGAGCACGATGAGAGAGCTCTAACATAAGGCACAGTGGCACTCACAGGAGGGCAGACCCAATTGTTCTCGTCTCGCCAATCCTGGGCCAAGGCGTCAACGCTGCTGCAGCCCGGGGAGGCAAATTAAGAATTGAACCTTGGAACCTGGGCGTTGTATTGCGATGCAAACCGATCGATTCTATGAGGGCCCCATTTGGCATCAATCACTTGAAATACAGAAGGATTGATGGACCAGTCATCTTTGTCAACAAATCTGCTCAGAAGATCTGCCCTTTCATTAAGCGACCTTGGGATCCATTGCGCTTCCAGAACGATGCTGTTAACATAACAGAGATTAAAAATGTCCATAGCCGGAGCCTGGAGATTAATTTTGGAGCTTCCGATAGCAACAATTCTGGCGGTGCCCTGATTATCAGTAAAGATTTTGACTCTCTTATGTTTCAATTGAGCAACGTAGGAAAGCAACACGAAAGAAATAGCTTTCAGTTTGCGGAACTTAGAACTTTGGCCGATATCCTCAGGTTCCCACATGCTGCTGACAACACATGCTGGAAAACACAACGGTATGGGTTGCTAATGGTGGCCTTATAGAATAACTGTTGAAGCAATCACTGTTGCAGTACCAAAATTTGAGCTCAAGTAGAAGACTGGGAGAAAAATGAATGGTGTTGTCCCATGCTGACCTGGTTTCAATGGCGAAGGACATCTGCCTGGTCAAAAGACGAGAAATCGGGCCGACTGCCAAAGCAACTCAAATGATATTACCAGCGATTCTCGCCAACTCAGGGAATGAAGAGTACCCCACCTGAATCTCAGAATCCAACAAGCCCTTAAGTTTGGAGACTTTCTTCTCTGGAATTCGGAATGACAATGAAATAGAGTCGATCACAAAACTGAGCTACTCGCTAATTTGCATTGGGGTCCAGTGCAACTTTTCCTTGTTACAAAGAAGACCAGATGAAGAAAGCTCTTTGCGCTAAATTAAGCTTGCTGCCACGGCGGAACACTTATCTGGTTGACTACTGAAACTGTCGTCTAGATAAATAAAACTGGTGTGCCCCATAGAATGCCAGCGTCTAACTAACGGGCACATCAATTTAGTAAAACAAAAGCAGGCACTACTAAGGCCGAAAGGAAGAACTGCAAAGGTAAAATATCTAACAACGCCGGAAAAAGGCCAAGCAAAACCAAGATACTCTTGGTGATCAAGACAAATATAAAATGATGATAGCCGGACTTAAGGTCCCGTGTGAAAAACCAGTGTCCTTCATCCAGAACTCGGGATAGCGAGCGCAAGTCATCATATTTGAATTTGGGTTTAACTAAACAATTATTGACATGCCTAAGATCAATAACAAGACGCAACTTCTTTCCTTCCGTGACTGTTAAAGGATTCACACAGAATGGAAGAACGACATGTTCAACAATACAACAATTACTAAGAAGCTCGGTAATTGCTTCTGCCACAAATTCTGGATGCTGAAGTGTGGATCTGTTGTTCTTTAGAAAGCACTGTGAGGGATACTGGGCAAATGGTAACCTGTAACCACATCTAATCATGTCAAGCACAAAATCTGAAGCATCTAATGTTTCAACCCAGAAGTTAAGCAAGGGCTTCAAGCGACCTTTGACACCATTGCTACCGCCTTTAACACTAAATTTGTTGCTACAGGAAGACAATAAATGTAAAAAATCGCACTCAACTTGTTGAGCATCAGCATCATCAGTGGTCAACGAACTGCCATCTAGTCAATCACAGTGAGCATTACTCTTTGAAGTGTCTGCAGGTTTCGTGCATGTCAAGCTCAAATGACCAAAATCTCCACACTGAAAAAAGGGAAACACACAACAGCATGAAAATAAAATCCACAACATAAAAATAAAAGAACAGTGGAGTAACGTGATAGGAAGATCACTAACTGACAACAGCTATATATACAATACGCAATTAATGCGTATTGCGTAACTGAAACACCTAACTGTATAACACAATAAGAAAACCAAATACAGAACGTGCAGAAAACAAATATCTGCTAAACTACATAACGCAGATATTTTGATATTCTGCACTAACCTAGTCTATAGAACGACATACAGCAAAACAGCAATTCATGGAGAATATTGGATTATGGTCTCAGTGTAACACCATAATCAACGAAGTAAAAAGAAAGCCAGTATAACGAGAAACAGTAGGCTACTTATCTTAAAACAAGGCCCCAAATGAAAAGCTGGTCTAGCTTCCGAACAAGAAACGAAATCTTTAGACGAGAATCTCGACGAAGAAGCTGCACGGAATGCAGAGGAGGAACTGCTTCCTTTCTCGTCAGAACGGACACGACGATGCTTCTCTTTATTAATTTTTCTCTCGGCTCTCCTCTCGGCCCAGTAAATTCTCTTGTCGTCGTCAGAGTCAGAGGTGAGTTTGTCTGGCAAATATTCGTTAACGGTCGCCCATCCAAATTCGCTCTTCTCATTTAGCTTAATGGCGTTAACAGGCTTGGAAACTAATTCAGTACCTTACTCCAGGGCAACTTTAAGTTTCTCGTACGATTTCTGCTTGAGAGCGTCAGATGCTTTGTCTAGTTTATCCAGCACTGGAGAGAATGATCCAACTGCTGCTGGTTTCCTTTCCTTTGGCAGGTATAATTATTGTTCACGCCGAGCTCTCTTGACTGCTTGTTCAACGGACGAGCTGTTCTCCTCATAAAATCGCTTTGCGAAGTCGCCAAGCCGAGATTCAATAACCTTAGTGAGGTTATCGGTTAAAGAACCCATCGATTCAGAAATGGTAGACTGTATAGCAGCACCGACAGAAGAATCTAAAACTCCATCGTTCCGACTACAACATGCCCTTCCTCAGATTCGTTCATGCTAAAGAACAGTGGAGTAGCATGTGGCGTTAGCACACCCGAAGGAAGATCACTAACTGACAACAGCTATATATACGACACACAATTAACGCATATTGCATAACTGAAACACCTAATTGTATGACACAATAAGAAAACCAAATACAGAACGTGCAGAAAACAAATATCTGCTAAACTATGTACTGCAGATATTTTGATGTTCTTACACATGGGTTTTTACTGTATTTGTAAATTAATGACTGTTATAAAATTTATGCTCAGAATTTTATGCCCAGGCAATCGACTTTTCTGTTGTTGAGTCTTCCTACAGGGTTTTGAAGGTTTTAGTATCTCTATGAAGTGACGCAAAAGGACAATGACATCTGGTCTGAATAACACTAATCTGTCGAACAATAACCTGTCTGTTTATCTAATAACCAAATCACTGATGACTTGTTTTGGTAATGTTTGCATGGTTTTTATCTTCTGCAGGGTTTGGTTCCCTTGGTCTTATGACAAGTGTGCTTGTGTGTGGTGATGGGAAGACTATTGAGGCAGAGGCTGCCCATGGTACTGTAACAAGACATTACAGGGAATACCAAAAGGTTCAACACATGTCTAAACTCAAACATCATTGTAAGTTTATTTTCCTGTTGCAAATTTTGTTAAGTACTAAAGGTACAGGTGTTTATCTCCCTGGATTTCTAGGGCAATGAAACAAGTACCAATCCCATTGCTAGTATTTTTGCATGGACTCAAGGTCTGCGTCACAGGGCAAGACTTGACAAAAATGTTGAACTTAAAAGGTATGTGCCCAAGAACTTCGCAAAATGTAATTGAAGGGTTTCGTGCAAAAAGGGCATATGTGACGTTTTGGGCCCATTTTTATTTTTTGCAGGATCGAGCTAATTTTTGGCAGACTGACTTGTTTTGAAATGAAAAGCATCATTGCATAATTGTTTTTGTTGATTTGCACTCGTTTTCAAGAAATAATGTATGCGAAAAGACTCAGTTTTCTGAGTGGCATCTTTCGGAGGGAATCCTTCCAAGGTGGATTTTGACACAGTGCAAACTTAAAGGGTTACTTTTAGCAGCTTCGACAGCACGGTTTTTTTTTAAATAGATGTTTTGATTTTTGAAAGAAGTAGAGAAATAGACTGGAAAAAAAAATTGACCGACCTCGTATCGAACCGGTGTCATGACAAAACAAACTCGCATCCAGCCAGTTCAGCACCTTATTTGCTTGCGCTAACGAAGCAACAGTAAGAGAATTGCATAATTATATGAATAATAAAACTAGCTGCAAATACCACGCTTTGGTGACTTCATCGTTTAGCAAAACAAAGGTTTCTTTTGTTTTTCGCTCAGCAAAAGATCTCCAAAAGATACCCTTGGAAAACTGAGTTTTTTTGCATACGTTATTTCTCGAGAATGAAATGCAAATCAACGAAAACAATTATGCAACGATGCTTTTCATATCAAAACAAGTCAGTCTGCCAAAAATTAGCTTGATCCTGCAAAAAATAAAAATCAGCCCAAAACGTCACATACTCCCTTTTTGCACAAAACCCTTCAATTTATTTGTTGATTTGCCACAACACAATTGCAAAATTCAAAATGCACTTTACACTCAATATCCCCGGATGATCACCATAATTATGCAATATTTTTTTCAGATTCTGCAAGGCTCTAGAGAAGGCATGTGTTGATACTGTTGATTCTGGTGCCATGACTAAAGATCTTGCTGCTTGTATCTATGGACTTAGCAAGTAAGCTGAACAGAAAATAAGACTTTTCCAGAAAAAGTAACTTGGTAAACGTTTTTCATTTCATTCCAGAATTATCAGAATTAAGAGTTAGAATACACCTCAATTTTTCAAGAGCACACCATCCCTAAATTCTCTCTTATTCTCCACTATCAGAACCTTTCAGTCTTTCTAATTTGTTAATAGCTTGAGAAGTATTTTCCCAGAGAAAGCCTGAAATGTGAAATGCCAAACAGAGTTTTCAAGGGTAACCATTCCAAATATGAACAGCTAGTTACTTCATAGCCTGCAAATGTAACCTCTCATTGCTCCTGGCTAGTGAAGCATCTTTTAAGGGAATCCTTGAAACGTGAGATGCTTTATTTGTCAGTTGGCTTTGCTATCTATTTCCTAAAGATTAAATTGACTTTTTAAAGGTTTATTTAAAGGTACAGTTCTCAGCAGTGAAACTATATTTACATATTTGTGTATCACCAATTTTATCACTTTTAAATGGCCTGAGATCTCTTTTACTCTCCATGCAGACCCTCAAGGTGCAAAATTTTAAAAATATATTAGAGTCAGTGTTTCTCCTAATGATTTGGTTACGTACCGCTATTTTCATTGGAAGAACTAGTGAATATTCACATTATGCACAGTTAATTCATCAGTCCCAAGTTTTATGCAGGCTGATGAAGTTGATGTCTTTGCTACTTATAATAGCAAGCTTTAGGTAGCACTGCAAGAGCAAGATTGGGTTCAAGTATGACTTTCCAATTTCAGTCCAGTTGCCCTTTCAGAGCTGCAATTCCTCCTTATTGCTGTCACAATTTGATTAGAGAGATTAGACTGCACCTGGTGGTCAAAACCATGAGGCACTATGTTTGAAAGGTCACTATTATACCTACTACTTTTGATGAGAGTTTCATCATGTTTGCAAGATTTCATTTTTGCCTTGTGACTGATAGGACATGACAGGATGATATGAAGGAGCTTAAGTAATGATGATGGCAACCCCGAGGACAATGCCTAGTAAATAAACGGCATGCAATGCATGCAGAAGCAATGACCTTTAATGATGTCTTGGCCATCCTAGACATTACAAAAACAAACTACAAGGTACAAGGTGAATAAAAGCAACTAAAATATTTATTGGTTCAAAATGTGCATGGAGTAAGAAGAATCCTCCACCTCTTGCTCTAAAATGATGTGAAGATCTTTTCTCTTGCAGTTGTTCATTTTGGCGGTGACCCATACATAAAGTAAAAATTTCTGTGTGGCATCAACAGAGATTTTTGCCTTTCCTGACTTCTAATTATAATCAGCCATTTAACCATGTTTGCTGAAGTGCAGACCCATCCACCATTTGAAGGGCCATAGGCATATCCACCTTATGTCAAATTTTAGGTTATATTTTGCTTTCTTTCACTCCGAAATGCCAGAAAAAAGCTCAAAACAAGTGTCTGTTCCACAACAAAGAAAAGAAGTTTGTCTCACTGTAAGTTTTGAAAACCGTAATTTTGTCTTGACTTCAAAAAATGGCAAAATGTTGATTTCACATCAGTTGGCAACCTTAAAGATGCTTTTTTCACTTAAGGTGGCCCAATAGGCTAAAAAAATGATGATGTTCAGGAAGAAGGCAATGTTTTCAAAAACGTAAGATTTAAAGCCCTTGAACACTTGTTAAAAGCATTTTGAAACGATCTTGCTGAATTTGCCTCTAGTTGAGTGTGAAATTCAAGGAAAGTACACAGTGGTATGATTTTTTTTATGTAGCAACGGCCATAGCGACAGTTGTCTATGAGTCCTATGCCCCTTGTTCCTAGTCTTGATCAAGAATTTGAGTACAATTAGTACTGCAATTCAGATATAATTTCAACCTGTGTGGTATTTTGCAGAAAATGACATTTTTGCAAATTCTCAACCAAGAACAAGGAAAATTAGTGGGAGCCATGAATTCTTGGAAATAAAGGTCCAAAATGTTCGTAATAGATTGAAATTTGGTAAGATATCTAGGAAAGACCTATTGTGTACGAAAATGTAAAAAATGGATATCGAAAATTTGATCATGGGAGCACAAGAAAACAGTTAAATGTTGATTTCACATCAAGGCGAAAGCTCAGAGATGTACATGCATTGTTAGTTCCAGTGTCCATCAGCTGAGGTAGACTACGAGTAATCCCTCTTTCGCTTAGTCCATCGTGCGTGACGCGAAAGAAAACTGCGAGAAAAAAATGGCCACGTGAAATCCTGGGGGCAAGGAGCGTGCGAAAGGAGGGACTACTGCCTAAACCCAAGAGTTTGCCCTTTCACAGCCAAGTGATTTTTTGGTGTAGGATTTCTCATCTTGACGTCCTCTTATTATTACCTGTTGTCAATAACCTCACGAGATATCCTGAATAAAATTGCTCTACTCTACTCTTCAAGTAGCCAGACAAAAACATATGCCTTAAGAAGTATATCTTCGTTCAGTGTTCGTTCAGCGAAACTGATAAAGACGTTTTAAAAAGAAGACGGTGAATGAGGCATCTTGTAACGATTTTCGCTGTGTCTGTAAGTGTAAATCTAGAATTTATTGCAGAAATTTCAAATGCAGAGTTTCAACCGAGAATTTACATTATTAATTTAAAGAATTCAGTGCCATCTAGATTTTTTACTGCTAATTTTTTACTTTCTTGGTTTCTCCAATTGAACTTTGCGAAGTCTCGGATGGTACAATGCTAAGTCGTTTGATACGGTATTTTCGAAGTTTCAGTTTACGTAAATCAAGATGAATCCAGCATCATCATCTTTCTTGCCAAGAGTAATTGAGGTAGTACTTTTCGGCCCATGCTCTTAAAATAGCTTTTTACCGCTTTGTTTTTATTTTGTTTATGAAGTTAGGGTATAGACAGTAGGTAGTCAGTCTTTTGGTACAATAGCTTTGAATTTTCTGTTTTCTACATACATGCATGTGCGCATTCTGCGGCTGGAAGCTTACCCTTAAATTTTCTTTGCCATCCCACAAGTTTACCATTTTTACATCAGGAGTTAGAAGTACTTCTGGTTGCTTCATTCTACTGAAACCGGAAGCCATATGAGTCACTAGGCTCAAAAAGAGAAGTTTTTCCTTCCATATTTGGGTTAATTAGCTTACCCGACGAGTTCTGACAGTGAGCAATCAGCGGCGTAAAATCTGGATGGTGTGCCCTTAAAAAACACAAGGGTAGCATCTTGACAAGCACCTTAAAAAATAACGTCACATCTGTTGTGATGTGGGATGATTATCATAAAGGCAAGAAATCTGAAAATTTTTCTAGACCGAATGGTTTTGAAGGTCTTAGAAACTAGTTTTTGTTTCTTTCTTTCTTTTAGTATGTTTGTTGTTTTTTTTTATTCTGAAGTGCTCCAATTCTCTGCACCTAATTCTCTTTGAGGACAGCTGTATGTACTTCGTTGACGACATTAATCAATTTTGGGTCGTTAACTCGATAAATGAAACAGTTATCCAGTAATGTTCTGGAGAAAATACCCTAACAAAGCAACTAAATGTTTCTAGTTCTCATCGAGTTATTTTGCTCTTTTCGGCAAATAGGAAACTGCGAATTTGAGGGAAAATCTAAAAAACGACTACGGGTAGCAAAAATAACAACTTTGAAGTTACAAGGGTTGCTTTCTGTTAGTCTGAATGGCTTTCCGACAAAAAAATCATGGCTTATGTAGTTAAGTTTCAAGTTGCTACAGGATTATTTAAAAGCCCGATCCCGTACTTAACATTGTTCTACTATTGTACTTACTGTTCTGTTGTTTTTGTTTTGTTCAGTGTAAAGCGAGATCAGTACTGCTCAACTGAAGAGTACTTCGATGCTGTTGAGAAGCACCTCCTTGTGCTTTATCAGCCCTCTTGATATTCCTTGGAACTGATTTACTGTTTGCCTTGTATCCTGTCGATCACCAAAGCCACCGACAACAGTTGATACGGTTCTGCACCTTTCAGTATGATGTAGCATCGCACATGCATATCAAATATGCTATGTAATGTGATTATTACTTAAGTATTGTTCGCCTATGAACTGAAAAATTTTATACCTTAGTGTAGCTTGTAGTTAGGCCTTTACGACTCTGTGTGCATGGTTTCTAGCTGCAGAATTAGCAAAGCGTGACTGTGATCGATGTGGATGAAGTAAATTTTATTTTATAACTACATAGAAGTGACTGTTTTGTGATTTTAGACAATTAGACTCAAAAGGGATGATTACATAGAGAATTGCCGCTCGGGACAAGGTTTGGAGGCGAAGACTCTACCCCTGCTTCCAAAGCAAATCCTCTTGAAACAAGAAGATCTTTTTGTTCTTAAATCCGCGCTTCTAAAATTTAACTGTTTTCTTGGCACTACAGTCGCAACGCAGTGCACATTCCAAATGTGAATAGATCACTGTAGACACCACATCACTTAATCAGCACAAACTGTGTTATTGCACCTTCGCTCTTAGCCTTTGAAATCTGAAATTTTATTGTTTTTTTCCATGAGCAAAGGGCTAGCTATGGCAAGCCGTTTGTAGCAAAATTTAATCCTTGCGATATATGTTTAATCCTTTAAATAACCGTTTCATTTAAAGATAGAAAAAGGCATTCTATCCAATGGTAAATAAAATTTTTGGTTCAATTCAATCTTTTAATTTTCACGATTCAATCCAATACCTGGAATATTGATTCAATCCAATACCTAAAATATTGATTCAATCC
>Ga0126339_10000671_pt1:0-7500 | contig 20059 bp, 13 predicted proteins | sample OrbTmetagenome_2_FD_92532 | JGI IMG/M metagenome (GOLD analysis project Ga0126339, IMG submission 92532) | Coral microbial communities from Petempiche,Puerto Morelos, Mexico - Orbicella T R C metagenome | ecosystem: Host-associated > Invertebrates > Cnidaria > Coral | place...
CACGCTCGTGTCATGTTGATTAATTCACCTTCACATTTGTGAACATGTTATCATTTTCATGACACAATAGGTATGACCTGCTAAAAAGACCCTCTACTATAGCTCTAAGGGCTTATAATTCGAAAATGGCTCAGTGAAATTTTTCTTATTATAGAATTTTGATTAGCAGGATCAGAAGCAATTTTTGGGAAAGTTTAAAAAAATTTTGTACATGGAGTTCAGAGCCACCTTAAAGTTTTGATACCAACTACCAAGATGTCTCAGAAGTCTCTTATTTTTAATTTCTAACAACAACAACAAAAATTTGTCCTACCAGACTGGCTTTTTATCAGGTCAAACCTTGCCCTTGGCCTGACAAATGACTTGCTTATGGACAAAAATTATTTGCAGGCTTCTTCTGCCCATGGTAATTCAATATTAACGTTTTCAAAGCTATCTTTGCTGTTAGTAATATTTTTCTCTCAGAGTATGAAGCCGCTCCTGCAGACCAGTTTTCCATATAAAGTACGGCTGTTTGATTGACGGAAATCTCTATTTTGCGTTTTGACCTCGAAGGTCGCGTAGCTGTGCAAACAATATTATAGAAATCAGAAACTAAAAAGTATTCTATACAAGAAGAAGAAGAATAAGAAGAAGAAAAAGAAAGAGGACAAAATGAGTCCGACTTAAGATTACGGGCAAACATGAACCGCGAACGAGGTAGTGTCCGCTGTAGCGTTCTCCGTGCAACAGCTCGACTACTCGCTAACCGCTACAAGATAGCTTAATCTTGAAACCGAACACAAAACTGAAAAGGCTTGAGTTAAAAGACCTCAATTCGTGCAGAAAATGTTTACAAATGGCTTCTCCTCCGAGAAAAACAAAAACAGCTGTTAATTTCGCTCTTTCCCGAACCGATATAAAATGGGCCAAAATATTGGCGCGCAAAACAACGGCGGCGCCGAGGAATCCTGCTTTCAAATTCGGAGTGTATGCTTTAGCTAACTCGCTCACTCACATTCCGCTAAAGGCTGCAAATTACTGAATCTTTTAACCATAGCCAAGAGGACAACGAAACTGAAAGGGCTCAATTCAGCTGTGGTTTTTCTGTTTACAGAGGGCTTCCCTGTTCCCTTGCGAGAAAAGCAAGCTCGCCTATATCCATTTCGCTGCGTCCCGAGCCGATATTTTCCAGAGAAAGTACATCAGAACTGAGAATATAACGTAAAAATGTCTTACTCTTTCACTGCTTGAATGATTCGGCATCCTCCCGCTGCTTTTCCCCCAACACTTGTGCTCCCAGTGATCCCTGACGTGTGCTGAGCTCCAACACAGCTGGTTTCGGTGGTTCTGCATGCTCGGCTCCGACCACATTCCGACGGATCTGATGTCAACCTCGATCTCAAGCAAAAGAGAGAGACTGGCACCGGGTTCTCCTCTAATCATGAAACCACGATAAGATCCGTCAGCAGTAGTCCTGGAAACCCATCTAACGTCATGTAATACAAGCACTTCCAAGATGGCGACCGAATTTTCAATAATAAAGCCTGAGGAAGCAAGAAAGTTCTCATGATTAGTTATGAAGCGAAAGGAAGAGATATGTAACAATTTGCGAGAAGAATCAAATCATTTGGGAGTTGGATTTGTCGCAGTTCACGTCGGTAAAGTACTCAGTCCAAATCACTTGAATATCTGTCTACCAGATTGCTTTGCATCATTATAAGCTAGCATCAACTGCAAACTGTGCAGCGATCACTCATTAGGTCCTCAATGTCCAGTATATTTACCTTCTGTGCTAATATTAACACGTAACATGAGTAACAGTTTTTTCATGGGTTGGCATCCGACGTAAATGGGTTTACCTACCATAAAATGACAATAATTAGGCGTAGACCAGGCCATTAAGTTATTTTCGTTCAATACGGTGGCCAGTTTTTTGCATTTGTTTACTTATTTATTTATCAGTGGTAGTTTATTTTGATTCTTTTTTTCCAGGAGTAAGCGCCCAAACAAGATATCGCAATGAATCTTATGTTTTGCTTTATTTATTTGCGTATTTATTGTTTAGAGAGCGAGGAAATCAAGTTTGAATATTGAACAAAATGCCACTATTGAAAGAAGGGTGCAAAGACCCCTGCCTTCGGCTTAGGATAATGGGTTAAATACATGGTGCCATCTACAAAGCTTAAAAAAAGTGCCATCCAGTCATCCGGGACAAGTAAATTTTTTTTTCTAGGAAAGTAACTTTTCACTCCCACTTTCCCAACAGGCAAGGGATCAGGCAAGTCATCTGCCAACTAAATCATTAAAAGAATGAACTAGGACTTGCCCAGGGCAAGTAAAATTTTAGAGCTACTTGTCCAATGGCAAGCTGGAATTCAAGTGATTTTCAAATCCTGCTTCTACCCTGCAAGCAGGCTTTCCTATTTCTATTTCATGACCGGCCATGATGTACAAGCCAGGGGAAAAAAGCAAAGAGCCTGTATGGAAGCCGCTCAGTGTTGTTAATTCCACCTCTCTCAAAATGATAACTTGTCACACTCAGGTCAATTTCCATGCATCAAATATGTACCAATAGAAAGGAGCAAAACATGAACAAACATGACAGCAAGTTGCACGTGGAGATTTTCTGCTCAAAAAAGATGACTGAAGAAAAGTGCAAAGATAGCAAGCAATTGTTACCATGCATGTTTGCAAGTGTACTTTTAATGTTAAAGTATGGATCTGACATATCCTTTCACATTTCAACAGAAAGTTTATACAAAGTTTGATATGATGTCTGTTTGCTTAACTTACAGTACAAATAATTTTTGATGACTGACTCTGCAAAGCTCATAGACCAACTTAGAACAAAAAGATGGTACCATTTCCGGTGATAAGTTTACCCAACCCTTCAAGTTGTGGGGATGTTAGTCTATAGAGTTGAACCTAAGGACATAAAAGATTGTAAGCTTTTTAGAGATACCATCAGAGTAACATGACTTGATCATCATTGATTTAATAGCACTGAAACAGCTAGTGCTTAGTGTTAAGTTAAAAGATCATTGTGACGAAAGAATGTTGACCAAGATATTATCACCAAATGATGACATCAGACACACTTGTGCATGTACCAAAATGCTAGAGCCACTTTATATCTAATCTTTGATCTCTTTTGGTTTATTGTTCAAGGTGCTGGGTATCACTCGCATGAATTGGAGTATAAAGAGGCCTGTAGGGCTGCCTGCACTAAGGTACATGTACAATTTTGTTTTTCTGCAATATATTATGGGAATGAAAGTCTATTAATCTTCTTTCAGTTTTCTTTAGAAAGTACTGTAACATGTGATGCCCTTTTACCTTAAATAGCTATAGGCAAAGAGTATATTTGTTACTTATTGACAAGAAAGGAAGAAGATAGCATTACTGTGATGGTTGGTGAAATCAGCCAATCAGGGTTAAGTTTGACCACATGTTTTTCCACAGTATTGTAATATATATATATATATATATATATATATATATATATATAGTGCGATGCCTTGTGTTACGTAAAACACATTTGTTCTGTTTTCTGGACATGGGCTGTATCAATAACAATACACATGAATGCACCTTTCAAGGGGTGATGAATGCTCCTTCAAAAACCAGAAGATCTCGCAAAATTTGTATCATTTTTATACCAGTTGTATTCACAGGTTTTCCAGTCTCATTTTCTTAGGGGGGTTATGTGCATTTCACAGTTTTTTTGCAAAGCTAAGGAAGTCCAGAAGTCGCAATCTCTCTGTTTGTTTTTGTTTTAACTGTGGTGTGAACATCTTAGAGTCTAAACGTGTCATGCTAGCATTTAAAATACCCATTGGTCTCACTCTCGCAATTTGATATTCAAAATGTCTCAGGTTTGCAAAGTCTCACATTTAACGTTTATCATCCCTCTGTCTTAATAGACATGACATAAGGATGTGTTAGGTCACTTCAGAATTTTCCACAAAATTTCATACTTTTATGAAAGCATCTCTTCTACATCATTCCATACAGTGTGTGTATATACATGTACTGGTTAAATGAACCATTTTATATTGAATGAGCTAGGCAATTTGAAACCCAACAGGTAAATTTCTTTCTAGGCTATGAAAGCTATCAAAAGAGGCTTCTCAGCCAAAGACGTTGTTACTATTGCTATAACAACTTTAGAGGTATGAAGTAATTTGTTAACATAGACATCATTTTCATTCAGAAATATATTACATGGATTTTTCTTTTTAAATCTATGCTATATCATTGCCCACATTGTCATTTCCTTCCTTTGTTGTGATTGGACAGGAGAAAGCCACTGATGTTTTGTTTTTAGATGTAAATTACTGTTTATACTAAGACATGCTGTACCATTGCCACTTGAGAAAGTTTTCTTTTTGACTTATTTTTTGCAACTTTCTGGTGGCTTCTGTTTTACATGTAATTTGCTAATTGAAATGCAAGAAGTGAGGTGCCTGATTAATTTTAATCATCATTTAGCTTATCTCTAGTTAGTCTCGGCTCCTAGTATCAATAATATGTAAATGATAACCAGTCAAAAATAGGTTGTAACGCTTGTAATAAAGATTTTCATAAATCTTTGTTTAGTTTATCTCTAGTAAATCTCTCTAGTAAAAGTTTTCTTTTTGACTTATTTTTTGCAACTTTCTGGTGGCTTCTGTTTTACATGTAACTTGCTAATTGAAATGCAAGAAGTAAGGTGCCTGATTAATTGTAATCCATCATTTAGCTTATCTCTAGTTAGTCTCAGCTCCTAGTATCAATAATATGTAAATGATAACCAGTCAAAAATAGGTTGTAACACTTGTAACGCTTGTAATAAAAACAACAGAAACAACTCATTAACCTGAAATTCATGGCTGTAAATGAATGAAAAACGAATGAAAGTTTTGTTGTTGTTGTTGTTGTTGTTGATGTTGTTGTTGAGGGAAGCAGAGTTAATGATAACATTTTTATTGGAGGGCCAACAAGGATCTTGACAGCTTTGCCTTCCACAGTTGTTACACTTTCATTACTGGCCAGTCCATTTGTCAAGTGGCATGTTGGTACAGGGGTGGCTTTCATATCATGGTTAGCATGCTACACTCCAGATCAAGTGGTCCAAGTTCTAGTCCTGATGGGCATCATGGCATTGTGTTCTTGAGCAAGACACTTTACACTCACACGGCCTTCTCCATCCAGGTGTTTTTAAATGGTACCTACAAATGTAATGCTGGCAGTAACCCTGTGATGGACTTGCCTCCCATCTAGGGGGAAGTAGAAATACTCCTAGTCACGTCATGGAACAAAAACTGGAATAAGCTCTGGCAGCTGTATGGACCACTGCCCTGATACAGACTTCACCTTTTTTTATTTGGCAATAGTATGGTGCATGCTGTAAAACCAGGAAGAGCCACCAGAGAGTCTTCTGCAGAATTGTTTTGATAGGAAACTGTATCTGTTATCTCTTACCTTATGTGCACAAAAAGTCTCACACCAGCCTGTGTAAAACTTTGATCTTTGCTGTCTCATGAGTACAAATGTACATGTATGCATGGGTTACTTTTAGCTCTTATTCAAGATAATCATCAGGTGGTGTATCACATTACTTAAGTGTCACTACTGTTAAGCTATTTCACATTATTTACACATTGTTAACCTGCTTGGTACATTGATAGTATTCATAAGTAGAGTAAGTGACTTTTGGTATTGTCCTGGTAATGTGGTTTGTTGGTTGTTAAATAAAATTCGGTACAGTAAAAACAATGAAAGGAGTTTGATGATCTTCACTATTATTGTACAGTGTGCATGTGTGTGTGTGTTTTTTTTCAGGATTTTCCTTGCACAAATGCAGGAATTGGCTCCAATCTCACCAAATCGGGTACGGTGGAATGTGATGCAAGTATCATGGATGGACAGTCCTTGACATTTGGAGCTGTTGGTGCTTTAAAAGGTCAGTTGAATGATGGTTTATTGTATTATGCAGAACAATATGAATTATGAAACAAAACAAATGTCTGAAAAACATCTTGTGTTAATAAAGCAAACACAGGTAATGATATTGGGAGAAACTCATATAATTTCACTTAAGGAACACATTAATAAAAGTATTGCATCATAATAACTGTACTTAACCTTGCTTTGTAGGAGTGAGGAATCCCATCCAAGTAGCTAGTAAAGTGTTAGAAGAAGAAATGAAAGGATCGTCAACCTTGGGTCTCATTCCTCCAATGTACGTTCTTAACTTGTACTCAGGTTGTATAGTTATGTATTTCTTTTTAAAACGAATGCAGCCTTTACAGAACTAAGTCGTATAAGGGGTTGGTGTTTATCACCAGATTCTGTAACCTGAAATCACTAGGATTAATTTTTCCTTTTGTGTGATATCCTTACTCATTGTGGCTGTCACTCAGAAGTTTTTACAGGTTTCCCCAACACTCTAGTATCACCCATTCTTTACTCCTTGTTGTAGTAGGGCTCTATGAGAGTCAAATGTCTTGCTGGAGAAAAACTTATTAAAACATTCGTGGGCTGAAAAATGTTTTTTAAAAACACACACATTGGACTGCCTAAACCGCAGTCTTCAATGGGTAAAATGATAAAAGAGGTGCTAACACTTCTAAAATGTAGTGTGATAAATAGAATCCAATATATTAAAATTATGGAAATCAACTGAAGATTTTTGGCCAAAACGAATGCTGTACATATTGTCCTCACTAAGTAGTGGATGAGAGTTATTCTCTAGACTGGGGGTCGTCATCGGATGCCCAGATTCCAAAAACCTTCTTATGCAATAATTGTCTTGTAGTTGGAGTTATCATGTCTGCTAAGTTTTTTATATTGCTGATAACACATTAACCTGATTGCTATTTTTTGACAATGATATATTTTCAGTTTTCTTGCAGGAGAAGGAGCATTTCAATGGGCAATGGAACATGGTTTAACCACATGTCCTGATGGAGACTTGATAACAGGTGACTTTGTTTTTATCTCATGCTTGGTCATATTCTTGGTGTTAAGGATTATTGTTTTCTCTTTTTTGGCCTACTCCTAGTAATAATATATCAAGTGTTACTTTACAGCAGAAATGATTTTACTTGCTCTCTTCTTTCGTTTTTTAATTAGAGGTAACACACCTTGCAGAATGGAAGCAAAAACAAATTTTGAAGAATTTTTGCACTGTCTTATTCCCCTAAATAGTGTAAGAAGTGTGTAGGTGTTCAACATAAGCCATAAATACATGTAGCTCAGGTTGAATGCAGTAGACAAGATTGATTGGTAGCATCTGAGAGAGCATAATAAGGTAATAATGCGGGTGCACCACTAAGGAATGGTGTAACTGACTGGTGAGGTAAACAAATTTTAAAAGTGACTATGAAGAAGAAGACTTCATCTCAGGTGGGGAGGGGTGTGTACCCCCTGCACCCTCCCCTAGATCCGCCCCTGTATTGGACCAAAAAGAAAAACATGCCAAGCAAAAAGACAATAATGATGTACATTGTTAAAGCATAATAGGTCAACCATAAT
>Ga0126339_10000671_pt1:10000-20059 | contig 20059 bp, 13 predicted proteins | sample OrbTmetagenome_2_FD_92532 | JGI IMG/M metagenome (GOLD analysis project Ga0126339, IMG submission 92532) | Coral microbial communities from Petempiche,Puerto Morelos, Mexico - Orbicella T R C metagenome | ecosystem: Host-associated > Invertebrates > Cnidaria > Coral | place...
GTCAAACTGCAGAGCAAATGAAAGAATTCCATTTGAAATATGAAATTACACTTGAAAGGCTAGAAATATTCACAACAAAATATTACTTACAATTCTGTTTGGTAAATCCGTACATCTTTACACAGCTCTTTACATGTTCTTTTAGCAGATGTGTTCAGTTGATTGTTAGGCAAGCATTTAAATACATTCCGCCTATTTATATAAAAAGGCTAATTCGTCCCCAGATCCTTTGGGACTGCATTTTGGCGCCAAAACAGTACAGCAACACAAAAAGTTATTTACTTAAAGTATAAGTTGAAATTTCTTACTGCACCAAGTGCAAATCACAAACTCTATGTTCTTTCTTTATTTGTTTGTCTTTTTGAGAAAATACCTTGGACAAGCATGTTTTGATTTCAGACATCCAAGTTATTCTCTGATTGTTGTCTCAAGGACAAACGAATCATGAAATTGATTTCTAATTCTGCTGCTTAAAAGACTCAGACACAGAAGGATCAGAATTCTCCCCAACCTCGTTCCCAGTTTCTTTCTGATCTTCCTGCCCTCCAGAGTGAGAGAGGAGGGCGGAGGATGAAAGACCCTGGGAACGAAGTTGAATTATCCATGTCAATGTAATTTGTGATCCTCACAAGCAATTTGATCTATCTATTCAATCAGGCAGCTGTGTATGGCAGTGGTTGCTGGGCAACAACACTTGAAGCTAACCAAGTGGGTGTGGCCTGCTGTACATCAGGTCTGGTTGATTTTTTTTATTTTCGTACTATGATTATTATTATTATTGTTACAGTAGAATCCTGGTAATCCAGTTAATAATAGGCCATGAAATCATGGTGGAGTAACAGTCTGAACGTATCAGTCATTCACATGCAAGATTTTGTTGGTGATGTTTATGTATTGAAGGCCAGTGTTTTTTTCTTTATTTTGTACCAGTTGAGAACATTAATAGTGACTGTGCACTGATTCAACTCCAAATGACTTGTAGGTTGTGGAGAGTACTTGATTAAGACCATGCTGGCAAACGAATGTGCAACGTTGGCTTTAACGAAGTAAGCAGATCATTGTTTCTTTTATTTTCATAAGGCGACTTGTTATATGCAAACGTCTCTGTATTACCATGGAAGGCTGGTTACCACACCACTGTGGACAGCTTTTTTTGTGTTAAGTATTTCTAGCCAATCAGAAAAGGCTCTCCAGTTTTTTTAGCCAATCAGAGCCATAGGAATAAACTAGTGTGCGTTTTCCCGCGCTTGGCGCTAGTGAAATGTTGTTGCCTCGTACTCTGACTGGTCTATTCCGAGTGTAAGGTTATTTGTGTAACGTCCTACACGGACATTCTTATTGCCCATCAGGCAGTCCTCTCCATCGTGGGGTAGAAAGATTGCGTGACAAGCTGAAAGAGAGAAATCAGAAATCGCGACGATTTTCCGTTCCCGCAGACAAAGCAGTGCTCTCCAGAGTTAGATTCCCCCAGTTGTCAGTTCAAGGGTACATTCAGTCAAAACTTTACAGTTTTTGCAGGAAACACCTATCGTCACAGCTGTTTGTCGAATTAGTTGTTTTCCAGTAATTCATTTGTTATCCCGCACGACGTAAAGTAAAACATAAAGATAGCTGAAAAAGGGTAACTGATAGGATAAGATATTTTCCTTTTGCTTGGTCTTATCGCAAGTAGCCTGGATTATTATATAGGATTGGACTATTTTGAACACCGGAAGTGTGTAAAGCAAGGGAAAACATGTGCCTCACTTTTTTCTTTTGAGTAGTTAAACAGAACTTTCTAGAAGCTGCATTGCAAAGCAATAACACCGGACGTTATCGAATATTAGTTCGCTTGTTGAAAGTCTCATTGTCGACTTTATAGGAAAGCTGACAACATGTTTACTGCATGAATGGAACCTTTTACAACTCAGATTATTATCTAAAAGTGCCAAAAATAAACAGGTGTTTGAACCAATTCCTATTTTTAAAAAACCTTTGCCGTCAGATTAGAAGTTTCTGTTTTACTGGCTGGTGAGCTAAGAGCGCACACTTCGAACCAAACAGTAAAGCGGAAAAATATCCTCATAAGACAGACAGGTCCTACAGTAAACCACAATCTGGTAACACTTCTCCTAATAAATGTCGAACCTATCGCTGTTAAATGTTTTGTTTCTTTATTTCTTTTTTTTGTGCCTTGCTTGGAAAATAGCGTAGGCCAACTGACATAGAGCTGAAGCTAAAGAGGTTTCCAATGACATCTTATCCAATTTCGCCCGTCTCTGGAGGTGTGTTAAAATCGAGTACTTCAGCAACGGGAAAACAATTTGCGCGTTGTTAGTTTTCAAAATTTGTTATGTGTAACAAGTGCTTTCTCATGCTAGCTTTGCTGAGTAAAAAGAAAATTAATTGCATTTCTTTATACTCTCTAGAGTATGCTGTACTTTTGGAATTGAACCAAATGACTAGCTTATGTAGTAGAGAATAAAGGCTCCAGTTTTGAGTTAGCGGAAGACCTCAGGCAAATTGTTTATAGACTCGAAGACGTAAGTTCCCACATTTTCTCACAATGATCGTATGGAATGTTGCTGTACAACTGAGAGTTTTGTAACCTGTAAAGTCGCAACTTCTATGACTAGGTTCTTTTTTTCTCGCAACCTGTCGCAAATTGAGTTTAGGACTATACCACTTTCACTTGTGTTTCCGTCTCCAGGGATGCAGTCAGTGCTGTTCAACAGGGACTTGGTGACAGATTTTTAGGTAAGAGCTTAGCATGTGTCTACCATATCTCGAAACAAATTCTGATTGGTATGGGAAGTGGGATTTAACCCCACAAATACGACCACTGGCAGCCAATAAAAAACATTTTCACATTGACATTAACTTGCCCGCATAGTGTATTAGCTAAACAGCCGGGATTAAACGATGATATTGGCATATTCCTTTGAAAAAGAGTGGATGAAGAGTAAGAGGGTTAATCGTCATGTAGGCGTTGTTGGGAAGGTAATCCCTCACAAGTTATTTTTAGACACTCGAGCGTTGCTTGTATGTTTTCGCGGAGAAACCGCTTGGACTATCCACGTGAGTAAAATCTGCATGACCGGGATAGCGTTTTCTACTCCCTCTTGGGATTTCCTTAACCGACAGTGAGCTAAAAAACACTGGAGAGGGATTTCCTTTGGTATAAGACCATTATGAGAGATTAAGGGTGCTTACCATATGTCAGAATACACCTGTTGAGATGACTTTTCAGCAATGGTGGGGTTTTTCCAAAATCAACAACCCAACCGAATAAGATGGTGCTTACCACTTACAATTCGAATTACCGTAATTGTTTTTGGTTGATGAGAGACTGGAAACTGAAAATTTAGCAAATCGTAAGGAAATTTCCGCCCTTCCGTTCCGGACGGGAAAAGAATGTCAACCTCTGGAGGTAGTCGATAATTTTCGAACGGATTTTCTGGAAAATGACTATTCCATTTGACCTTCAACCAAAATTTCCGGATTTTTTGGCCAAGTGGTAAGAACCCTTACTCTCTTGCCCTTCATCCTCTTTCACTTTGAATAATTTCACGACAGGTGTAACTTAGTTCTGAATTCCTGACGACTTTTTTTCATAGTGCAGTGAACGCAACTGACACTTTCCTGGCTTTTTCTCAGGTTCAACTTTCCTTTCATCAGTGGAAAAGAAATTAGGAGGGGTGTTGCTGCTACGAGTGGAGGGAGGGGCTGAGGGTGCGAATGGTAGGTTTTCAAAACGTTGAAATGTTAGTGTTGCAGTTTGCCGTTATGACATGGTTGATGACGTGTTTTTCAGTTTGTGCAATCATAGTTAATAGAGGGGAATGGTTATGAGACCCGGCAAACATCAAAGGAGCAAACAAAGATGCCAAGATTTATGTTGGAAGGTCCACGACTGTGCACAATCTTTTGTTTTGTGTTCATACACTATGCATGATTTACGTAACCCAAACGTTTCAATTGGTTAGTTCCTCGGTCAGTAGTAAACAGCTATTGTGTTTTGTCCACGGTCAAGGCCAAAAAAGAGAACAAAAACTTTATTAACTATGGTGCAATATAGAAAGAAAGAGTGTATCAATTTAGAATATTGAAAGGCTGAGTAACCTATGATTAGGCGAATTTTCTCCGCTCTTATATCACGGCATTTTAGTAAATAAAACTGCGGAAATAAACTCTCCTGATCACAGGTTAATATATTGAAGTCTTGTGAAGTTTCGAGCCCGTACAGATTCACCCGTGTTCCTAGATATTTTATTTTGTCCTTAAAATTTAAATTACTCAGTTATGTAAATGTAGGTCGATTCCAGTTTGGGAACAAGACTTGTTGCAACTTCTTCCCATCTTTGCTCGATTCTACATGTTATTTCCTCACGGTGTAAAGATTGCTTGGCTGAGAACAGGAATTTGGTTACCAAACGTTTTTGTTTTACTGTAGACTGTACTGTTGATCTGGTCTGGGGTCACACCACACAGAGCATGTGCATTGGCTACATGGCAGAACAAGATGAAAAACCAAAGGTAAAAAATGAAACTTTATTCATTTCACCTGCCCTCTGCTCCTCGAAGACACAAATTAAAGAGTTAATGGGACTCACGGACATCAACTGAAAGTCAAACGTTGTCTTCGTTGGCGCGTTATATCGACTATGAAACAAAAGAACCCGGTACTGACCGTGGTTCACAATAATAGGTTCTCAGAGCGGTTTTCGATCGAGTATCGTAAAACCAACAAGTAAATGTTAAAAGTATTGTTAAAAAGACGCTACGCAGTTTCTTCAATACTATCGTAAAACCAAAACTAAACCAATTACTTGCCAGTTAGACTACTCAGCCAATCTTCAACCGTAGTAAAACGAAAACCTAAGTAATTGCCTGATTACTTTCGACACTCAATAGAAAACCGCTCTGAGATTTCCCGAAGTCACAACAGTTTCACTTTTATTAACACAAAGAAGCTCTGTTATTTAACTGATGGGTCCGATTCTGAAGCTGCGCTCCAAGAAATGTGATAGTCCAGCCGAACGACACAGTTTTCGTAGGTGCGAAACTAATATTTGGTTTCATTTGGATTTGACCCTACGTTGAAGCTCATCTAGTCACAAAATGACAGTCACATTTGTTTGATCCATATGGACCACCAAGCGCTTAGTTTTATGAGTATATTTAGTGGATAGCTGAGCACTCTGTCTAACAATTACATGTCCTTTCTTTGTATTGAAGGTGCGGTTGTCTCGCATAGAGAAAGGACAGCAAGATCCACTGTTAGTTGAGGGCACGGTCTACAGGTTACCTCATCGATGACGTTTGTGCTTCTAATCAAATGAAATTAGAAGTCGGGACATCTGATTGTTCATCTGCGAATGTTCTTTTATAAAGCACTTTGTTGCAAAGTAACATCGATCAAGAACGCCAAGTCGCTGGTGTTAAGCTTTCGCTCATTTTCCCCGTTTTCAAAGCCAAGCAAACTCGAACGTGTAACGCAACTCGTAATCGCCTTTCCGACCACTGGTCACGGGGTCTGGGTACGAGATTAAAACAAGCTCTCAAGGTTCGCTTGTTTCGTAAAGCTTACTCGGTAAGAACGAAGACAAGATTAGAAACAAAGGAGAATATTGGAAATTCGTTCTTTGGAGAGTTATTCTAAATCTAGGTAGAATACTCAATTTTATGTACAACATAATATCTGATATCAGGTGGTACAAATTGTAATTAGAGGTGTGAATTTTGACCATCAAATCGAAGTGAGTGGTTTTCTTGTCATGTCTATTTTATCACGCCATATTATTTTCGGCATGCGAATGGAAGTTTCAATTTTAATGCCGACTGCAGACAAACGACAGGAAAATAGTGAATATTTTCTATCCCAACAGATGAATTGTCTTAACTGGCCTCCAGTTTTTTGTTTTGTTTTGTTTTGTTTTTTTTTTTTTCATACGAGTAGTATGAGAGGCATCATATGAGGAATTACAATATAGCTGGTGGATGCCGATTTGTGTTTTTTCCAGCGAAAACACCACCTCTTGTTAGTTGTGAACATTCTCTCTTCCTCGCCCTATATACTAAACCAAACAGAAAATGGTGTTTCCATGTTTTCTACGAACATAATACATATTTGAGGTCTTGGAAAACTGCTAGACGAACCCTTGTTCCCCTTGTGCGTCCACTAACAGTTTTTATAGACCTTAAACGCGTATTATTCCTTAGGCAACACGGAACACCATCTATTATTTGGTGAGGATAATCTGATCATTTCCTTGACTCCTGTTACCCTTATGCTCACTAATTCAATATAAGAATAACAAGGTTATATCCTTCAAATCGTGGGAGCAGAAAAACAAGGCGAAAATACGTACCCCTGGGCGGGATATTGATTTTGAAAGAAAAAACGTGTAGTGGACTCAATTCGAAATCAACTTCCCTTTCAATAACGGGCTTGTATCACGAGGGTCCCTCGGTGACGTACGACTACCACCATATAAAAATATACAATGTTAGCAAATGGAAAGCAAACTGAGGAGCATTTTTCGTTAGATATCGTCGTTGAAGAGAGGTGGCTGTCAGTGGAGGTTCAACTGAGTTTGTATTGAAGGCCAGTGCCACTGTTTGCTAGTTTCATCTTAATTTTGCAGCGGTTCAGAGTACTATAGTGACTGCATGTTCACCTCTACCTCGATTAGGATCACTACCTTGTTCGTGGTGGGGTGGCTTGTGTGTTCCAATGACTCCTAGAGCTACGTGGGCGGAGTCTTGTACTCCTGGTAGGGTCACCCATGCCGAACAGGTCGAAGGGCAGGAGCCAGACGAAGAGTGATCCCCTGGTCCTCCAGGTTGGGGGTTGGGCTGAGGGTTGATAACCCTCTCCCGAAAAAAAAAAAAAAAAAAAAACATATCACAGAAACCAGAAGGAGAGAGAATTTACTGCAACATCAAGGAGACGCTGTGGCCGTACTTCGTAAGAGGAAACCAATGACGCACGGGGACCAGACCCAACAGGACGTCCCCGGGCCGGCTAGCCCACTGCACCCTTCAAGCTGAAAGTTTGCAACTGGAATGATCGAACGCTTTACGGAAGTGGCAACATCGCACAGGCAGCAAGAGAGATGAAGAGGAAATGTATTTACATCGTGGGCATCAGCGAAAATTACTAGACGGGGCAAGGAGAAGTGCAACTTGCAGAAGGAGAAACCAAAGTTTAATCTGAAAGAGATGTTGACAACCCAGACAGACAGGGAGTAAGTATATTGATGTCAAAAAGTGCTGTTGGAGCTCTGATGGAGAACACCCTATCAGAGTAAGAATAACTCAAGCCACATACTATTCCAGATATATAAAACTTACAGTCATCCATGTATACGCACCTACAGACAATGCAGATGAACAAGCAAAGGAAGAATTATACACAAGATTGAGATTTTTTAGATGGTGGAAATAATCATTATGTGATTATAGTTACTGAGAAAGACTTTGTGAAATGTGTGATATGAATGAGCTAGTTATTAGAGGAACCCTGTTCCCGCACAAGACCATCCACAAAACAACATGGGTGTCGCCTGATGGACAGACCAGGAATCAGCTCGACCATGTCATCATCAACAAGCGATTTAGGAATTCAGTATTAACACAAGAGTCTACGGGTCTGTAGATATTGGAAGTGATCATTATCTTGTGGGTACGACGATCAAACTAAGGTTGAGGAAGTCACCGAAAGAAAAGGTCGAATGTAGAGTGAAGTATAAGACGACTAAGTTGGAAAATGAGCAGGTACTAAAGACTTTTAACAAACCGTACGTAATGGGTATCAGGCCCTAGAGAATTAAGAACCAGAAGTTGAAGAGGGAGTAGAGAGAGACTTTCGCTGATGAAGAAGGCATATATAGAAACAGCAGAAACAGTGTTGGGTAGGCCTTAAAAAAAAAGGATAATCCACGGATCAGCAAAGCAAAGCAAAGCAAAGCAAAGCAAAGCAAAGCAAAGTAAAGTAAAGTGAAAGTTTATTTAAACTGACAGGGTAGCCTGTTCAGCTCAAAGGCTTTTATTCATAGGGGCCCTGTATAAATAACATTAGGTTAAAAATACAAATTTATGCACACATTAAAACTTTATAACTGTACGTTAAAAACTAAAGCTACATTAAAAAATCTAATTTCAATACTATAATACTAAGAGAAACCACTAAGAACTATTACGATAATAAAAACCGCAAACTTAAAAACGGCAAAGCCCCTGGGATTGATTCTATCACAGCTGAGTTGTTGAGAGCAAATACATTGATTGATGATAAAGATATGGAACCATGAAAGGGTCCCTGAAGCTTGGAAGCAGGTACTTATTGTTAAACTGGGAAAGAAAGGTCATCTAAGGGAATGCAAGAACTCAAGAGGATTAAGGTTGCTTTCTGTAGTAGAGAAGATACTAGGCAGGAATGTTATAGATCGAATAAGGGCAGAAGTTGATCGACGATTAAGAAAGGAACAAGCCGGTTATAGAGAGGGCAGGGGAACAACAGACCAGGTTTTCATTCTACAAAATATCATCGAGTAGACAAAAGAGTGGCAAGCTACGCTATATTTGAACTTTATGGCTTTTGAGAAGGTCTTTGATTCGATCCACAGCGAAAGTTTATGGGAGATCATGGGGAGGTATGACATTCCGGAGAAAATAATGAAAATGGTCAAAGTGTTTTACGATGGCTTTAGGTGAGCGGTGGTGGAAAAGGGGGAGATATATGAAGGATTCGAGATTCGACCCACAACTGAGTGAAGCAAGGGTGCAATATGTCTGGATTCTTGTTCTTGATCATAACGGATTGAGTGACGAGAAGAACAGTTGGAAATGGCGCGAATGGCATTAGATGGAGGTTTACATCCAAACTTGATGACTTAGATTTCGCAGATGATATAGCTCTAATTTCCTCTACCAAACATTAGATTCAAGAAAAAACTGAGCAACGAAGCTAGAAGAGGAAGCCAGCCGAGTGGGGCTCAAGGTCAATACAGTTAAGACAAAAGTGATGAGGATCAGTGCAAGAAACCAAGACAAGATTGTAATCAATTTAATGGTTATCGAGGGCGCTGATGAGTTTGTATACTTAGGAACGAACGTTTGTTAAAAAAAGAGGTGGCATGAAAGACCTTAAGAACCTACTATCCAAAGCAACACGTGCGTTTATCAGACTGAAGAACATATCGAGTTCCAATAGCATCTCAAGGGTAAGAAAGTTGAGACTGTATAAGGCACTGGTGCTGCCGGTATTGCTATACGAAAGCGAGACGTGGAAACTGAACAAGGGAGATGCAAAAAAAGCTCGTGGGAGGAAACAAGAACGATCGCAGCAGGCCCAATGTATCACGAAGTACGAGGAGGACAGGTGAAGGTGAAAGTGTGTTCAGCTCCAAATGACTCGTAGGTTGTGGAGAGCATTTGATCAACACTATTTGCAACTTTGGCTTTAACAAGATAAGTAGATTACTATTTCTTTTATTTTCAAACGAGAGAAAAAACGAGGGAAGACTGAGGCGAGGAAGCGCGAGACTTCTGGCCTCGGTCCCCCCGTTTTTTTTCTCTCTCTCTCTCTCTCGGCTGCCTGTTTTTTCGCTCGTCCCCAACTACCGAGAGCCAGTAACAGACTACTCTCATCTGTGTACTTTCAGTTATGAACCTTATCTCGAGTACGGTTTGTTTTGGAAAGTTCATGTGCAGCGAGCAGATTTTACTTCACTGTTGCCATGGTTTTAGTTCTTGACTCAACATCGAACGTGTTAATATAAAACCAAAGACTTCGCGCAGCAAAAGTTCCACGTGTCTCGATCAAAAACATTCAATTTATAAAAAATGTCACCTGTCGGCCAACTTGGGTCTGTATAGAGAAATACCATACCCCAGCTTTTCAGTACAGTTCGTCGCCGTTACGGACCTTCCAGTCCACAAATAACGTGTATATACCGCTCTGTTGTTGTGTTTTTGGTTTTTGTTTTGTTCTTATCATTGTCAGATCGTTTTTCAGAATAGCGTCTTAAGAATTATACACGTGATTGTGAGTCTGAAAAGCTGAAGCCAATTAAC
>Ga0126339_10000673_pt1 | contig 20056 bp, 11 predicted proteins | sample OrbTmetagenome_2_FD_92532 | JGI IMG/M metagenome (GOLD analysis project Ga0126339, IMG submission 92532) | Coral microbial communities from Petempiche,Puerto Morelos, Mexico - Orbicella T R C metagenome | ecosystem: Host-associated > Invertebrates > Cnidaria > Coral | place: Petempiche,Puerto...
AATGATTAATAACAATGTCTTGTCTTTCTGAATAAGGTAGGAAAGAACAGGAAATGCCACCAAAAAGCACAGAAGACAGTTCTGTTATGTGATCAAGATTTTTAGTGGCTTCCCAGAAATCCTCGAAATCATGGCTCTATATTTCATAATCACACCATCTTACACCTCGATCTGCTGATGTTATCCTATTTCCGGCTGAAACTATTAAATAGTTCACAATTTACCTCACATACATGTTCGATTATTTTCATTAGTAGCAGCATTCCAAAAAGTAACTGAGGAGCTCTGCTTTTAGGCTCGGCTAAATCTATATATTAGACTGACAAAAGCCACATTACCGACCATATTACCCCCCTATTCTCTACATATCCTTCACAAAACATTAGGGGAAAATAATTATTATTTATCGGAGGTGGAATGGTACATTTATACCCTATCAATTCCTTTCTCCACAAATAAAAACAAAACATTGGCGTTGAGCAATATTTTGGTACAAAGTCAAAATTAAATGTCATTGATGCAAAAATCATCACCAACATTAAAAACCTCCCACCAATAAATGTTATAGCAGAGCCTTAGCGAAGCACACGTTCTGATTGGCTAATACGCGCCGCTCGATCCATTTGCCCGTGGGTTGCACGCTGATGTCAGTTTGCTTATTTGTACTTTTTCTTGGCAATTTTTGTCATTGATGTTCACACTTCGTAAAACTTAATTCCTATTTTTCTTCTCCTGAAATATGGAAAAATCTAATAATTCTTCCGGAGATGAAGAATATTATTCCTGTGAGGTACCAAATTTTGAGCTTGAGTTTTTCGCCAGGCCTCCACCTAAGAAATTTGGGAATTTAAGTGAACAGGAGTTGAACCAGCTGGTTGAACAAAGGCACTTGGCACTTAGAGACAGACCAAAAAAACAATAAACTGGTCTGTATCAACCTTTTGAGGTCAGTAATGCATTGCGGAAATTTTAGCGAGAATTTTCTAGCAATTTGACAACAATGAGATTCAGCAAAAGCATTCTTTGTCAAACTTTTCTGGCATTGAAAGCCATTTAAATGCTTTCGGTGAACAAAAACTTGAACATGAGAGCTTTAACAAATCTCTGATTGTGAAGTCTTACATACAAAAACCCATTGTTCCAAAAAACTTTAAAGGTAATAGTTTTCTGAGCTTTAATAAAGGAAGTTTTATCAAATATTGGTAGCCTCTGATAAATTATTTCAGTTGACAGGTTTTAGTTTTGCTTGAACACTCATTGCATCGCTCAATCATGAATTCAACTCTTGAAGAGACAGCCACTTGAGGGAAAGACTGCACCATGCACAAATATAAGCTTACATTTCTGACATTTTCTTTTAGGCCTCAGTCTTCTGTTCGTTTAAGCTTATTTTACTGAGTAACAAAAGTGACAGAGATCATTTTCAAAAGCCATTCACATGTTCGAGTTCAGCCTTAGACGCACAACTCATCAAATTTAAAACGAAGTGGAAAGGAAAACATAACACACAACAAACCTGGTATTGAATACAAGCATCTCAAACAGCTCAAAGCCAGGTTTGTTCCCTTTCTTTTCCACTCTCACTTTTAAGAAATGTCTGGTTCCATATTGTTCTTTTCTTTTGCTGAAGAGGCCGTGAAGGACAGACAGCTCAACCACCAAAAGCTTCAACCAAGTGTAGTTTGTTTTCAATTCTTTGGAAAACTGATCCAAATTTAAGCCATTTTTGAGAAACGCTTTTACCGACTGCGACTTTCATTTGTTGTCAGCTTGATATTTAGGTTAACTGAGCAGTTTGAAATTGTTTGTTTGCCCGAGAAACTATTAACTCACCGCAATCCCAGAAAAATTTTGATGTGTCACTTCGTCAGGTTTTTGAATGAACATTTTTGCCTTGTTTATCGTGCTTCTGACTTCATGTAAGCCGGCGAGATTCAATATATACTATATACTACATATACTTTTATGTGACACATGATTTAGCCTTTGCATTTTTACGTGAAATGTGATTGCTTGCTTTTTTCTGTGAACGTGAAGCTGTTTTTCGAATGTTACGTGATGCGTGAAAAGGCCAATTACATATGCGTGAAATTGTTTTCAGAAGAGGTATAGGGGACCCTCAGTATTGTACATGTACCAATAAGGAGATATCACACAAGTGAAAATTCATCAGATACCAATCTTTTAGCTCTTTAGCTGTTTGTGCAAGTTCATTATGTTAAAAAGGTGAATGCTAAAACAGTCACCTTTTGACTTTTTTGTAACAATGACCAAGAAATTATTGACGACGCCTTCAGCAAGAGGTCTCTTCTTTGTGATGTTCTCTGTCACTCTTTTCGGTCACATGAAATGTCACGTGCAAATGTTATGCAACAGCTTGAAATAGAGGGTCCTTTCGTAACGTAGGCAATGCGGTTCGAAGAAACACGATGTAATCAAACAACAAAAAAATTCATTATCCTTATTCCAATTCATTAATTTGCTCCAGAAACCCTTTCACTTTTCATGAAAAAAGGAAAGCATTAAAAAGTTATTTCAGTTAGTCTTGCTATTGATCTTTTGTCTGTCTACTCAATTCAAGTGTCCTGGGTGTTGGCTTATAATAAAATACTTTGCTGCAGAAACAGTAGAACAGTATTATTTTACATGTACCTGACAAGGATTTGATGGATTGACTTCATGGTATGCATAACACTGGTTGTTTATTTTACACTGCCTCAGTTCACAATCTGTCTCGCCAACTTTAGTGAAGCAGGAGTCACAGCTGCAGACGTAACTAAAAGGTCCATCATTGCAGGTGTGGTAACATGGGTTTGAGGCACATTCATCAATTATATCTATAAAATACAATTGAATAACAGTTAGATCGTCTGTAAGTAAAAAAAAAAACATTCAAATCACAGCCAGGACCAGATAATCAAGAATGAAATGCAAAATATGTCAAAGATGAACAAACCCGAGACTTGTCTTATACGGTAAGACTATCATTTTGTCCTACTGAAAAACCCGCTTGCAAAACACAGTCAAACCTCTGCTAACAGCACCTCTCTACAACGGCCACCTCTATACAACAGCCACTTTTGCTGGTCCCGGCAGACAGTCCATACATTCACTCTTATCTTAACCTCTCCATCACCGCCACCTCCCCACAATGGTAACAGTCATTAAAACTCATCCCAACTGCCAAAATAACCTCTCAACAATGGCTAGCCAAGTTAATCAACGTCTGACAAATGGAGTATACAAATCCCCAGTTTTAATTGAAAGCTTTCATGCAAAAGGGCATACTGGTATATCACTTTTTGGGCCAATCTTTATTTTTTGCAGGATTGAGCTAATTTTTGGCAGACTGACTTGCTTTGACATGAAAAGCATCATTGCGTAATTGTTTTTGTTGATTCGTGCCTCGTTTTCGAGAAATAACGTATGCAAGAAAAGTCAGTTTTCCAAGCAGCATCTTTTGGAGCAAATCCTTCGAAGGTGGATTTTGACGTGACGCAAACTTAAATGGTTACTTTTAGCAGCTTCGACAGCACAGGTTTTTTTTAAATAGGAGTTTTTATTTTTGAAAGAAGTAGAGAAATGGACCGGAAAAAAAGATCAACCACCCTCGTATCGAACCAGTGTCACGACAAAACAAACTTGAATCCGGCCTGTTCAGCGCCTTATTCGCTTGCGCTAACGAAGCAACAGTAAGAGATTTGTGTAATTATATGAATAATAAAATTTGTATCGGTTCGAACAACTAGCAGCAAATGCCACGCTTCGGTGACTTAATCATTTAGCGAAACAAAAGCTTCTTTCGTTTTTCATTCAACAAAAGATTACCAAAAGATGGCCTTGGAAAACTGAGCTTCTTGCATACGTTATTTCTCGGGAATGAAGTGCAAATCAACAAAAACAATTACAGAACGATGCTTTTCATGTCAAAACAAGTCAGTCTGCCAAAAATCAGCTTGATCCTGAAAAAATGAAAATCAGCCCAAAAAGTGATATACGCCCTTTTTGCACGAAACTCTTCAATTGTAAAAGGTCACCAAGCTTGATCTGTACCGGGCACTGTTGGTCTCTGTTTCTGTTAAATTTCTATTGACACATTTTGATTTATCTGTGCCAAAATGGGCATTTTTTTGAAAAAAAAAGTTACACTCCTGCAAAAACAGGTGTCATATTACACCCCTACCTCCCCATATTGGCCACCTCTCTACAACAACCACTTTTCTCTGTCCCCAAGGTGGCCATCGTGGAGAGGTTTGACTGTAACTACAATAACCCTCAGTTACAACAGTTTTCAATAATATTGATTGTCGTGAAACCTAAACCAAACCAGTAACTTACCCATCTGAGTACTCAGCCAATCTCAAACGGTAGTAAAACCAAACCCAAAACCAATGTACCTGATTACTTTCAACATTCAATAGAAAACTGCTCTAATAATTACAATCTATTACCTTCTAAACAATCCGTCGAGCTTGGGTCTCTTTTTCCCCACCCATAACAGCAAAAAACTATTTTGACGTATCCTGTTCTTGTTCTTCGGACTGTCTTTGTGCGGGTAACTGGTCTTTAAAAACGTACATCAGAAAACATCGATCAGTAACAACTGACAAAAAATCGGAACAAGAACACATGCACAAATTATTGCTTAAATTCACCAAATATGTTGTAAATTACTATTTGATATTTGTTGTTGTCATAGCCGGAAATCTCGCGGCTTGAAACACTTTGCCACAAATTAAGGGGAAAAAAAGCAAATAAACTATTGATCCAAGGGAAAGGAAATGAAACAAAATAAAACAAAACAAAGGTGGCAACAGAAAACAAAACAAAACTAAACAAAATAAAAACAGTTAATAACCATAAAAGTTTACGTATGCTTCCTTCTTCAATAAACCTTAATAAACAAATAATGAACAGAAAGACTTCTGTCAATTTAATATATAATATTATCTTTTTGTGTAACTATAGTTTTTAGGGTGATCATCACATCAGCTTATTCACACAAGCCAATTTATCATGATTTGAACAAAGACCCTGCCCAAGGAGCTTTTACAGTTAAACACATGTACCCTAACTAGTTGAGTAATGACATCCAGGGTCCAGGGCTCATATAATTTGAGAGCTCAAAGGAGGGCAATATTACTGGAGGGGAGTGGGTGTGGTGGTTATTCAAGTTGGGGGGCATTACATACTTAAACATCACGGAAAAAAGGAAAAGCAGGATGGCTGGGAATTGACCTTCAAGAAGACTAATCAATGCCAAAAAATATTATTGACCTGTGCATGATTATGACATGACATACCAAACTATTGCTTTATACACAAATTTCATTTACCTTGATACACTGCACCTGCCCCAGCCCCACCAACCACAAGCGGTAGTTGAGTGGGTATAGGTCACTGTTGTCGTAGTTGTGTAATACTCCTGGGTCTGTGAGATTAACCTGGTACAAACGTTCACCCTGGAAAAATATTCAAAGGGGACAGGGTATCTCATTTCTGTCCCATGCAGAATGTAGTCTTAAAGTTCTGCACACAACCATGAGGCTTATAGTACATGTTTAATTAAGTGTATGTTAAAACAGTACTTTCTAAAAGCAGATTGACGGCTATGAAGACGTCTGGATGGTCTACTAATGATTCCTTGAAAACAAGATTAATTTGAAGTGGTGTTTGTTGTCGCAAAATGATGACAGCAGCACATAAAGATGCTATTAAATGATGATTTCACAGTTCTTGTTGACTATATCGCCGCATTAGAATTTTTTCCCCATGTTCTTTGATTTTTTCAATTAATATCCAATAAATTCTACTATAAAATATGGTTCTTAAGAATAAAACTAATATATATAAATTTAGGCAAGCCCAAAAGCAAAACTCCCATAAAATACCAATCATTTAACTGATGCAATAACCTTAAAAGAAATTTACAAAGTTGTAGTGATTTGAATAAATAAGGTTGACTTTGTAGAATTCAAATAATTTTTTGTACTTAGGTGGTAATGTTATTCCGAGGGGTTTCCCATAGAAAATTAAGCATCCAATAAACAGTAGAAAAAAAATGAATTCAGTTGAATCTCCAGTTGCAACCTGACCTCTCGTAAGCAACCACCTCTCCTCAGTGCCAGTTTTCCAAAATACCAAAATTTTCCAAGTTAAATCACTATATTTGGAACCTCTTGTAAGTGACCACCTCTCATAAGCAACCAGGGCCACTTACAGAGTTAAAAGTTTGAAATTTTCTTTTGTTCTTAACCTCCTTTAAGTGACTTGACAGATAATAGAGTGTAAATTGGATAATAAGGTGTTTTAATTTTATCCCATTCCTGGGTAGTATGAGAGACAGAAATTTCTCAATGGGAAGTACCAGTTTTGTTCTCGAAATTGACTTTTCAAATGAATAATTAAAAACATTTAAGACACAGGGTTAGTCTCTGCAGTTACCACATGCTAATGAGGCAAAATTTTAACCAAGCTCTCATAAGTGACCACCTCCCTTAAGTGACCACCTAGGCTCGACATTTTGAGTGGTCACTTACAGGAGGTTCAACTGTATGTGAAAATGTATAAATATTGCAAACATGCAATGCTAACAAAATTCCTATTCCAGGCCAATGAATGACAATGGCTTTTTTGAAAAACAACAAAATCCTCAATTAAAGCCATTGAACAAATAGGTTGTAACAATATCCTCAATTTGAAGCCTTTGAGTAAATTCAAAGCTCACTGGAATAACATTTATTTATCCCAGAATAGGGCCTTTGAAGCTAAAATAATAAGACATTAATTTCAAGTAAAATGAATGAAACAAATCAAAATTGCCTTAAGGGGTGGTTCAATTAAATAGTTTATTCCGTTTGTGGAGTGGATTCTTGCCTTTTGTTCAAACCAAATGGTGTTAGGGTGAGCAGTTGTGCACTCCAATATGCTTCCTTGGAGATTAGGAGCTTATCTAAATTCTGTGAGTCATCTGAAACTGCCACTTGATCAATACACTGAAACAGAAAATCATCTAAATTATGCACACTCTGATTAAAATGAATTGCGACTTCACAGGTTTTCTTGTTTGTCGACACAACAGATTTGTGATTCCAGAATCTAATCTTAAATTCAGTGGTGGTAGAGCCTATGTACTGTAGATGGCATTTTGTACAGGAAGCGAGGCAGGTGACATTTTTGGAATTGCAAGACAATTTTGATTGGATGTTATGTTTTTTGCCAGTTTCAGGTAGCTTGTAAAACAATCAGATTCTAAAAAGTAATGAACTTCACTGTAAGCTTTTACAATTCAACCCAACCTCTAAACACATCTGTTCAGTCGAGAAGTGGTGTTCTAAGTGGCTGTGCAAAGGACAAATCTCACCCCAGGTAGTGGACTGGGTATTAAACAAAAAAGCCACACCAGATGTAGCATTTGGGAATATCAAAACTCATAAGACCGGCAACCCACTTCACCTCATAACCTCCTGCTGTGGTACGGCAATTGAAAATCTGTCAGAAATTATAATTTACTGAATTCTATCTGCAACCATTAGTGCGTAAATTACATTCTGTCATTAAAGGCAACACTGATCTGTTGAACAGAATTGAAGATCTTAATGACACAGGTCATTTCCCGGAAGGCACTCTCTCAGTCTCATGAGATGTAGTATCAATGTCCCCCCAACATAGACAGTTTATTAGGCCCCACAGCAATTAAAAAGTCCCTTGATTGCAGAGATCAACAGATACCTTCCACCAAATGCATTCTAGAAGTAGTAGAAATTTGCCTTAAATGCAATCACTGTTTTTAAAGTGCCACTAACCCCAAAAAATGTTTTTCCTTTAATAAAATTTACCAGTTTCCCTGATTACTTTAGCAAAAAAAATATCTCACTTGATAAAATCCCTGCATTTCTACAGGCATTTGAACATGTAATTTCTATATTCACGACCACGCAAAGTGGGATCTAGGTTGGGCTACTAGTGACGTCACTTTGGGAAACAGGTTAAAACACTCAAGAGACTTTTGACTAAGCTTCGAGCGCTGTGAAAACATTTTTGGGTTATTTGTGATTTCTCTTTTATCAAAACTGGACAAGATTTTTAAGTAAAAGAACTGTATCATCTAGCATTACAATTTCATTGGAGTCTAGCTACAATTTGGACAGCTGCGATGTATACATTTTTTCCACTCTGAAGTGCGGGTTGCCAGTTACGATATTTAGGCCAGGATTGACAATTTGCTGGTCCATTTGGGTTATAAAGGTACCAATAATTGCTGAAGAGTTAACTTGCAGCTCTTAAAGAGTTATAAGATGTCAATGAACATAAAGAGTTGGTAATTTGACTTTACAGAAAGTGTCAATTACAAAGTGTCAAAACATTTTTAAATTCAAACATGCAATGCAGTCCATTCCTGCCTACTTCTCCCTTCTCCAGATCAATGATTGAAAATAGTTTTAACATAAGAGATAAGCAGAGATGTCAGCAAACAATATCCGAAGGTGAGGTAACTTTTCGCTTCGTTATTGTCAACCGACTGTAGTATATGCATTGTCAATTACTGCGAACACAAACATCGCAAACTATACAAATATGCATATTTCGTACTAGTAAATGATGGAAAATCCTTTGACAAGATCTTGAAAAGAGGCTCAGTATAGTATACTTTCCACTTCACTCTTATTTTGAATGAAATGTCAATATTAAGTATGCTAATAACCTGGAAGTTCTCGACTTATTAGTTTGCAGTTCATTTGACTGACAAGTGCATTCTTCTTCCAGCATGACAGTCTCCATCAGTAGCTATAGAGTCAAATCTTAATCATTTGTTTCACTTTTCTTGTATATTTATAAATGCTTGATCCATTCTAAGTTTGTTTTTCTAGATATAATTCATTCCTCAAAGGCGAAGCTCAAAGAACAAAACAATTCTTTACTCGGAATAGCCATTGAGAAACACGAAGAGATTATGACCTCCAGCGTGAGTGTGTTTTTATTAAAACCACAAATACTAGCTAGTTCACCAGTTCAAAGCTTCAACAAACTTAATTGCCTTATTGTTGGACATATAGGTTTCGTTTACTATTCAGTTGGAAAAGTCTCTCTTTTGGGTACAATAAAACGTTTTAATAATTTACCGTGTAATTTCCTCTCCTATAGTTTTCATTATTTACTTTGGTCTGGGATTCAGAGGATCGTTTGAGCTCTGAATAGTCAGATGGCTTCCAACTTATCGCAAATTTGTGTCTTATGCAGTACCTTGACAATGTCAAGCTTTCCACCAGAGATAGAGAAAAATATACAAGCCATGAAAAACTCCAGACTTTTACCGTAGTGGTGAACCCGAAATCGAAGAAATCCTCGATGGCTCCCCGGCATTAGCTCCACAAAGATCAGCCCACTTCTTTGGTCTTTTTCTCGTTTCTGGCCGAGTTTCATTTGAGATAGAGGTATTGAATGAAGAGGAATACTCTATCCTACGCATCCTGTATTGCTACTGAACAACCTCCAACAACACATCTTCCTTGCATTCTGCAATGATTTTGACACACAGTATCGCATGTTTTCATATATTCTTCTCAGAAACAAAATATTGTTATTCCCGAAAAGACATCAGAAGCCAACTTGTCCCATTTTTCGGTATTCCTCAGTTGTAAACATGGAAAAGGGCAATTTTACAATCTTTGAAAATTCATACAAAATTAATGAAAATAGCTACAACGATAATTTTATCACAGCCACTGTGGTGATCAGGAAAAAAAGAAAATTTATATTACCAAAACAAATCTGGGGGGTAATTAGAGGCGCTTTAAAGGAAATTGCTTTTTGCAAGTCCATGGTACAGCAATGGGTCAAAAGAATGCATGTAGTTATGAAGATCTAGCCATGGGTGAGATAGATCATAAGGCAAAATTTTGTGGGCCCCTGGAAACCTGTGCTTTGGTGGAGATATTGTGATGACATCTTCAATCTCTGGCAACAAGGGGTCTCTAATTTCAAAACATTCACAGAATACATCAATTCCTTATATCCTACAGTACATAGGCTCTACCACCACCGAATTTAAGATTAGATTCTGGAATCACAAATCTGTCGTGTCGATAAACAAGAAAACCTGTGAAGTCGCAATTCATTTTAATCAGAGTGTGTATAATTTAGATGATTTTGTTTTTCAATGTATTAATCAAGTGGTGGTTTCAGATGACTCACAGGATCACCAAGGAAGCATATTGGAGTGTGCAACTGCTCACTCTAACACCATTTGGTTTGAACAAAAGGCAAGAATTCCACTCCACAAACAGGATAAACCATAATTGAACCACCCCTTAACACATGGTAATTTTGTTTTGTTTCATTTCATTTTACTTGTAATTATGTCTTATTATTTTAGCTTCAAAGGCCCTATATGTATTCTGGGATAATGTTATTCCAGTGAGCTTTGAATTTACTCAAAGGCGACCTATTTGTTCAGTGGCTTTAATTGAGGATTTCAGTTCTTGTTTTTCAAAAAAGGTGTTGTCATTCATTGGCCTGGAATATTGAAATAGGGATTTTGTTAGCATTGCTTATGCATGTTTTGTAATTTTATATCCAAATCCCACTCAGGGCGAATTTTCTTTCAAACATTTAATCAGTTTAAATATGATTATTTGGGGTGTACAGGGTCAGGGGTTCTTTCAAATTTTTCCTTTCGTTCTCACGTATAAGCCTAATTTACCACCTCTTAACGCAGGCTTAATTAAAAAGTATTTTCATCTTTTGCTCTCATCTGCAAAACTTAGGGACCTTTTGCCACCAAATTCTATCATTTCACCTTTTCGCAGACCTATAAGAACCTCAAAGAAAGGTTCAAAAGATTGCGCATACACCTTGGAAACTTAGTTAAGTCTTTTCTAGTCTTATGCCAAGGTTTCTTTCCTCATTTTCTGCGTTTTTCACTCTGCATTTTAGGGGTGGCGGATGGTAAATGCAACACTTTGCGAGACGACGAGACTAGCGTTTTTCTTTGCAAGTCCGAGACATTTTGACTTCTTCAATTGCCAGACTGAGACTTCAAAGTGGTTTAAATGTGAGCTCAAGATGTTCAGGTTCTAAGACGTTCAGATGTCCTTTAACTTCATTAAAAAAATACACAAATCGGTACTTCATGACTTTCTTAGCCTCGAAAAAAAAATGGAGACTGCGAGACGCACATAACCACTAGCAAACCAGACTGCGAGACTCGTGAAATTCAGCAAAAATTTTGCGAGACCCACGGTTTTTACATACATGTAATCCACATTTTCCACACTCCACATTTTCCATACTCATTTACCACACTCACCATTTTCAGTTCCACACTCCGCATCTTTCACACTCCTCATTTTCCACACCCTGCACTTCACACTCCAAACTCCCTGTTTTCCATACAACCGTTTCCATCAGTGGATTGTCATTGGCATTTCCATCACGTATTGTCTTCAGAACAGTACAGTCATATTTAGTAATTAGAAGAACTTCTACTAGTTTTACCAAATTCTTCAGTTGTTGTTAACGACAGAGACAAGACAGAAAAGCCAGAAAGTGAAGAAAGGATTTAAAGGATCCTTCCTGAGATGCGCGCTCAAAATTACAGCATGAAAGCAGTCTAATTTTCTCATTCATAATGCATGCGCAGACGTCCATGCAATGCTCTGTCACGGTGATGGACAAAACACTGACCCCTAGTCCATGGACTACCCTAAAGGACTACCCAAATGGACTACCCTAAAATGGACTACCCCTAAAAAAATACTATTTCAGATGAGAGGTATGTTAAGAAGCTGCGATTATATACTTACACTGTACGGAGGATGCTTTTCTTTCCGTTCCACATCGCCTTCAGCCTCCATTTTGAATAACTATACTGAATAAAACAACCGCTGTACACAGAAAGCGTGGACTCAAATAAAATCAAATATTCTGTAGACAATTCAATCTTGCTTCGATGTGATTCAGTAGCTCAGTCTTTCTCGAACAGACGAAATGATCTTCAGGATGTTGCTCAAATGAAATAGAAACGGGAATGAGGATAAAGCCATGGGACAGCAAGAAATTCCAACGACCATGCTACAAAAATTCAGAGTGGAGTGGAACCAGTAGTATTCTTGGCTGGCCTGGACTATAATTATGTGGAAATTTTTGTGGTTTTGCGAGACTCAGTATATGGTAGTCTATCGAAGCGTCCTCCTCTTTTGTTACTGGCGTATGGACCAATTTTTAAACAGTACACTTGGACAAATCCTCCATGCAGTGTAAGTATATAATCGCAGCTTCTTAACATACCTCTCATCTCAAACAGTATTTTTTTTAGGGGTAGTCCATTTTAGGGTAATCCATTTGGGCAGTCCATTAGGGTAGTCCATGGACTGGGGGTCAGTGTTTTGTCCATCACCCTCTGTCGCGCAGAAAATCTACATCAAACAGCGCTCGACTTTCAGGGAAAAAATGGCCCCTAAGTTTTCAGATTTGGTCGCCAACACAAGTATTTTAGTCGCTAAAAATTTTCGGCCCTTCGGATCGTTTATTTTTTTTCTACGGAAAAGACGCTGAAATGGTGCAAATCACGCGTTTTGATCCATCCTTTTCGCAAACTGGCGCTAAAGAAAGTAAATATATTTATTAACATCATGCGTAGACTTTTCGTGTTCATTGTTGCATAGCGACTGCACGCATTTTTTAGAGGTGAATTTATTAAATCTCTTTGGGTAACGTGGAAACATCAAATGCAGTGCAGATTTCTTTAACATTATACATGTCAGACTAACCCGCTACGGATTTCTTTTATCAACAAAGTATTTTTTCGATTAATAACTCTTTTGTGTTAGCCGAAAAATCGATCTTGACAGCCAATTGGATCCGTAAAAATACTTACAAATTTTAAATGCTGTCTAATTTATCCATATTTTGACGGTACGATACGATACGATACGGTGCGATACAGATAAACTCACTTCCATAGTCAATTTTCCTCATGTAAAAGTTGTATACTTCTTTTTCTCCTCTCCAAAATCTGCAACTTATGCGCAGGTTTCCCGCAATTCAAACTACAGTTTTCACAAAAGTCGTAGATGCCGATAACGAACGTTGTTAATAACAGATGTCGATTTCAGTTCGTATTTCACACAAGAACACCACCGTTTCGAAGGCTACATGCGTGAAAACGGGAAGTATAGTTTGGTATTCGTCATTCGTTCCACTCCTAAACTGATGAGTATGAAAAGTAAACAAAGAATTAACATATCTTGGGGGCCAGCCTGGCGACCAAGTCTGAAAAGTTAGCCGCCACTGAAAAAAATCAGGTCGCATTGGCAGCGGTCGAAACGGCGAGCTCTGTTTAAAACCACAATGCAATTATTAGTTTCCAAGGTATTTTAAAGGCATTCCCGGTCTGGGTAGTAGACAAAGAGAAACGTTCGTTGACAAGTATGTGCAGTAAAATAATTTCTGGTTTCCCCAGAGACTCATAGGTTTACGGTGTACTTTAATCACCATCAGCGAAAGTATAAAGCAAACGTAAAAAACTTACCCATTTTCGTCAAGATTTGACGGGTTTTGGACACTTAAACTCTTCGTTCCCTTGAAGCGGGAGATAAAAAGGAAAACCAGATAGAACGTCTTGACAAACATGACGAGTTTGAGCTTACACCTCGGCAACCCTTAAGAGTATTAAACTCAACCCGTGAGATAGAGTCCGGAATACTACATTCTGTTCTCCTTTGTTATTCACGGTCTTTTGTTTGTTTAATAAATATGTCAAACATCAAATCAAAGTGTTCACGGTATTTTGAATTTCACAGTAAAGAGGTCACATGTGATGCTTGATGGTTAGCAACTATTTTCATTTTTCACCGAGAAGAGTAGAGAGGGGAGTTATGTTATTCTCTTTGTCTTCCGGGGAGGGGGTGGGGTATATGTAATCTTGGTTTTTCAAATTTTGTTGCCACCACCAGTCCCTTTGCCCCCACATCCCTTTTCCTCGGTTCCACACACACTTAACTTAATATGCACCAATTACACCTTAAAAGCTAGATAACATTCAAACAGGAAATTCAAGGCAGACGATATGGAACGTCCGAAAATGTAAGACCTTTTTTCTTGTGGGAAAATGCAAAGCTACATCCTTTGACCCCGCTTAAGCGCAAGATGGAAAAAAAACAATAGAGAGGACGGCGAATGTTGGGAAGAACAAAGAAAATTGTGGACACTGCTTTGAGCAATGACTTTCTTATTGTTCCAAAATAGAGTAGTGCCCTGAGAGGTTGAATTAATCACATCAATGTTCAGGTTACCGCTGCCACCACCCTCCGCCCCCATCATCCCATTTCCTCAGTTCCACACACACTTAATATGTACCAATTACACCTTAAAAGCTCGACAACATTCAAACAGGAAATTCAAGGCAGACGATATGGAACGTCCAAAAATGTAAGACCTCCTTTCTTTTGGGAAAATGCAAAGCTACAACCTTTGACCCCGCTTAAGCGCAAGATGGGAAAAAAAAAACAATAGAGAAGACAGCGAATGTTGGGAAGACAAAAGAAAATCGTAGACACTGCTTTGAGCAATGACTTTCTTATTGTTCCAAAATAGAGCATTGTTCTGCAAGGTTGAATAATCATATCAATGTTCAGTGTACCGCTGCCACCACCCTCCGCCCCCATCATCCCTTCTCCTCTGTTACACAAACACTTAATATGCACCAATCACACCTTAAAAGCTAGATAACATTCAAACAGGAAATTCAAAGCAGACGATGTAGAACGTCCGAAAATGTAAGACCTTTTTTCTTGTGGGAAAATGCAAAGCTACATCCTTTAACCCCGCTTTAGCGCAACACGGAAAAAAAAACACAAAAGGGAAGACGACAAATGGTTTGAAAGAACAAAGAAAATCGTAGACACTGCTTTGAGCAATGACTTTCTTATTGTTCCAAAATGGAGTAGTGCCCTGAGAGGTTGAATTAATCACATCACTGTTCAGGTTACCGCTGCCACCACCCTCTGTCCCCACCATCCCTTTTCCTCGGTTCCACACACACTTAATATGCACCAATCACACCTTAAAAGCTAGATAACATTCAAACAGGAAATTCAAAACAGACGATATGAAACGTCCGAAAATGCAAGACCTTTTTTCTCGTGGGAAAATGCAAAGCTACAACCTTTAACCCCGCTTGAGCGCAAGACGGAAGAAAAAGACAAAAGAGAAGACGACAAATGTTGGAAAGAACAAAGAAAATCGTAGACACTGCTTTGAGCAATGACTTTCTCATTGTTCCAAAATGGAGTAGTGCCCTGAGAGGCTGAATTAATCACATCAATGTTCAGTTTACTGCTGCAAACAAGACGGAACGCGCTTCTACTTAATTAGCAGTTCCAAGCAAGCAGTTGTCATGGATTGGCACTGCAGGATTTTACTGCTATTGCATGTTTCAGCTTTAGTCTTTGGCAAAAATGCTGCAACATTCAAAGAGCTAAAGGAAAAGCGACTTTCATTTGTCCAACACTCCAAATGCACATATTCTTACGAGGTAGCAGTTCATACTGCACGAGGTTCCAAGTCAACAGAGAGTGATGGCTTTCAAGTTCATGCCCTAGTAAGTACCAATCTATACTATAAGCACCACTCTACTCACTAGTCAACTACTAGTAGTCTACTAACTAAATGACACATGAAATAAGTAGATTTCATCTGGCAACGAAACAACTAATGGAAAAATCTTGCCTCGATTTATTTGTCTGTTTTACCTAGTAATAATCGTAATGAGGCTCAAGACACCTAGGATTGGAGTTATTGATGGAGATTCATTTTAACACTACCAGGAGCATGCATGTGAAAAATCCTGTGAAAGAACGTGTGAAAAATGTTTTATTTTCACATATGTTTCACATGTTTTTCACTACTTTTCACATGCATTTCACAGCCATGCAGTACCGCTCAAAAGTAAGTTACCACCATCTCGCGAGACGCGTCTCGTTTCTCGAGAGAAACGAAACGAGTCTCACGAGAAAAGAGACGTGTCTCGTTTCTCGCGAGTGCACTGGAAGTACTAATACTTCGCATTCGTCGGTATTCGAATTAAAACGTCTGTATCGTATCGATTAGCACGGTAGACACGATTTTCATTCTCATCAGCGATGCGCGTGTACAATGTGTGTATTATAAATTCTCAAGCGTCCATCAGTATTGTTTCATATACATCGGCCAAACCTTTTTTTATTCTTGAAGGTCAGACTTGCTTAACGTTTAGTTTTTGTAAGTACATGTACACGATTAAAGCTGAAGGTATCTGAATCGTCGGCGACAGTCGCTCCTGTTTACAAATATGTTTCACAGTTGTATTAATTCTCCTGGTTGTATACATGTAGATCTTAAAACTAGTGGTAATCAAAGATCAGGAGTGCGTTCGACACCGTCACTTTCATATATATACCTTAAATGACTTAACTAGCTGACTTTCAACCTCTGTCTATTGCTAAAATCAACGTTCTTCATGAACAACAGAGGTTGTACACAGACAGATATGGTGTCAAAGTCCATGCCAGTGAAGAGGGCCCCTGTATAGACGACGATGGCCGATTTGTTGTTCAAAACGTTGCGTGACGGCGCCAGTTTTCGTTAGACTACGAGTAGTCCTTCTTTCGCCTAGTCCGTCGTGCGTGACGCGAAAGAAAACCGCGAGAAAAATAATGGCCGCGCAAAAACCTGGAGGCGAGGAGCGCGCGAAAGCAGGGACTACAGCCTTAGCCCAAGAGTTTGATGCGTTACTTTCACAACGCAAAAATATGATTGGCTTATGTTAGGAGCGTTGACAACGTGATATCAACATTCAAGATACGTGTGACCTCTTGCAGGAATGTTTTGGAACCGGAGCAAATCGAAGCGGTACCAGAGCAAATCGAAGCGTTGGAATCGCGCTTCGCAAGCCGTGATATTCTTGCGAATCTGCCAACAGGCTTTGGAAAGGTCTAAATTTATCCAGTGTTTCGTTTGGCAAAGCTTCCCGCCTCCAACCCGACTGCGAGCCTCTTTGTGATTTCGCCGCTCAACCGCATCGTCCAAGTCAGCGAATATATATTCACCGAGCTTGGTCAGTTTTTGCCGTCCATTTGAAAGATTGAACCGGACTTTCACTGAACTTTCACTTGAAACCGGACATTCACCTGAAACTTTCCGCTGCTATCGGCAAACATTTCACCGCAGTGGGATGATCTCCTATGTCAAACACATAATGCCGGTAAATTCGCGGTTGAAACTCTGCATTTGAAATTTTCGCGATAACTTTTAGATTTACACCTACAGTCGCAGCGAAAATCATTACAAGATACCCTATTCGCCGTCTTCTTTTTAAAACTTCTTGGACAGTGTCGCTGAACGAACACTGAACGAAGATATACTTCTCGCGGGATATGTTTTTGCCTCGCTACTTGCGACGTTTAAACCGGGCCTTAGAATCGGAGATTCTCGCATTTTCTGAACACCGACATCTCACGAGTTTGCCTTGTGCATTCCTGTTATTTCGAAGAGTTTCCCACTGAATGAAATCTTTTAGAAAGCATGCACTGAGCTAACAATCATGTTGTTGTGACGCCTTGAATTTGCATAAAGTTAGAAACATTACTGATGCGTGTATTTCTCATGTGTGTGAAATTTTGCTTGGTAAAACGTGTGAAAAGGGTGAATGAAACCAACGGTGCGTGAAATGGCCTGAAAAAAAAGCCATTTCAAAGGACGTCTGGGATCAATAGTACGATTTCACGTGAATTTCACATGCAAATTCTCAGTGAATGGCTATAGTATTTCACATGCTTCTTCACACAAATTTAACCTGTTAGTGTAAGTTCTCAGTGAATGGTCAAAAAATTGTCACAGCTACTTCACACACATTTCACCTGTGTTTCACATGAAAATTTTCAGTGGATGCCATACAAATTCAAAAAAAAACATTAAAAAGGAAGTATGCAAAAGTAGATAATCACACAGTAGAGTAGTTTAAGATAGAAAAATCACATTAAACTAGCAGCCAATGAAATAGAACACACGAGTCCCACACTTAGCCATCAATCATTGAACAGTGAGTTTTATGTAGCATGTACCATCAAATAGCAATGTTGTCTGTACATAATACATAAAAAACTAGGTCAAAAACCCAGAATTATGAAAAGAATGTGACATAAGAAGACAAAGGACAATTTAAGCAATATTAATACTGCACCAAAATACATTGACTCAAAAACATTAATCTTCTACAACACTTATTTTTTTGTCCAGTATATCCAAAATTTGAGCCTGCACCAGATTAAAGACCACATAGGATATCTTGTTTCTGTTCATAATTTATATTATTTGCTAAATTTGTAGGTTTCTCTAGTCCTTACTGACATTTTTTAACATCTAATTAAAATTCAAAGTTGCAAGTTTTGTACTGAAGACTCATGTTAAATTTCCTGTCAGATCCCACAGATTACGATGCAAGTATGGTGTCTGTATCATCACTACGTTTGAATTTTTTCCACTTAGCTTTTTAACCATGAACAGTAGTTCTGTTGGTGAATGTACTTCAAGCTTTTCTGTTTCAATAACTAGAACAAAAACAGACAGCATCCTGTGATTAAAATCAAGTAATAAGTTTTGTACTGTTTCACTTCTGAAGGCTACATGTAAAATAAAGACAATTACTCATTGCAGAAACTCAATTTCAGATTGAGCTCTATGACAAGCTTTAAATCTTCTTGGTTTAAGTTATGACTGCAAACATTTAAGAAATAGAAAACATGTACCATGTTTCTATTGAGTTTTAGTATAAATCTACTAGCGTTCTATCACGAATGCCGTTCTCTGATTGGCTACGCTACTCACTATCTATTCTGTGATGGATAGTGAGTAGCGTAGCAGTGAGCTCTTGTTAACAAAATGACAACTGCTTCTTGGCTTTTTCAAAGTGTCTTCTTGACTTTTTCATGATAGAATGCTAGTAGATTTATACTAAAACTTGTTAGTATAAATCTAGTGTTCTATCACGAATTCCATTCTCTGATTGGCTACGATATTCAACCATCATGTCAACTATCACACAATCTATTGCGTAATAGTTGAGTAGCATAGCCAATCAGAGAATGGCATTCGTGATAGAACGCTAGTAGATTTATACTAACAAGTTTTAGTATGCGTGATAGTTGACTTAGGCTGCGCCTTGTCAACTATCACGCATAGAAATTGAGAGCGAATAATCTAATTGTTCTAGTATAAATCTACTCGTCCTTCAAAACTTTATCTAAATCCTCTTCACAGACACTTCAAAAAAGCCAAGAAGCAGCTGTCATTTTGTTAACAAGGGCTCACTGCTACGCTACTCACTATCTATCACAGAATAGATAGTGAGTGGCGTAACCAATCAGAGAACGGCATTCGTGACAGAACGCTAGTAGATTTATACTAATTAACAATTAGATTATGAGCTCGAGATTTCTATGAGGTGTTAGTTGATTTGGCCTTCGGCCTCATCAACTATCACCTCATAGAAATCGAGCCCGAATAATCTGTGATTAATCTATAAATTATTGTTTTAGTAGAATTCTAACTGAAATTATCGCAAGTAACAGTTTCCAATTATTTTTCCACGCATCATTGAATTTTATGCTTTAACAAAATCACACGTATTGAATTGTCCCTGGTAAATTTGCAGTTGTTTGAGCGCACGCACTATGGAGTTCCATCCCCGCCAAAAATCAACGTTGATCACAACATTCAACTTGACAGTCTAATAATTAACTTGGCAAACATCAACATCATATTTCACTCTTCAACTTTGTACTTTGTATCACAATCATTGAAACTTTAAACATCAACTTTCAAAGTGACAGTTCGACGTTCAACTTTATCTATCAACATGGGCTGTCAGCTTATCAGCCCATGTGTCACTCTCTCGAGGGAGGAAGAGAGAGGACCCTGGGAACGAGGTTGAAACCAACTTTGAGAAATTGAACATTACGTCATGGTGAACATATTTACGTCATCAGCAATAGCAATGTTCATTGCTAAACACGGATAT
>Ga0126339_10000675_pt1 | contig 20040 bp, 21 predicted proteins | sample OrbTmetagenome_2_FD_92532 | JGI IMG/M metagenome (GOLD analysis project Ga0126339, IMG submission 92532) | Coral microbial communities from Petempiche,Puerto Morelos, Mexico - Orbicella T R C metagenome | ecosystem: Host-associated > Invertebrates > Cnidaria > Coral | place: Petempiche,Puerto...
CCTGTGACCCCCCCTTTTTTAAGCCTTTTTTAAGCAAAAAAACCACAGCAGGTGGCAAAAATGACAAAACAAATTGGGGGGTACCCCCCCTTTTAAACAGGGTGCCCCCCCCCCCCCCCTCCCCTTTGAAAAATTCTGGCTATGTCCCTGAGTATTTTGCTCAAGAATCCCAGACCAGAATCCCACACCCCCTGCCACAAGGCAAACTGGGCACGGGCAGCTAAATTGCACCTTCCCATTATTATACTGACCATAAGGAAAATAGAAGCAGAAAAGGATGTCATTGAATGTTTATTGTCTCTTTTTCTTTACAGTTTATTTTGCTTTTGAATGAATCAGTTATTAACGTCACTGACACTAATGACAAGTTCATGATACTTAAGTCAAATCATTCCTTAACTTGTAATGTTATTATTTGTTGGTCGAAACAACGCAGTGCTCAATTTTGATGGTCTTGTTCTAGAACAACTCAATAAACCAAAAGTTAAAATCAACAATATCATTTGTTTTTCACTACTTTATGCTCACTCTGGCAATAACTCAAATCCAAAGAAAATAAGAATTTAAAGCTAACCAAATGCACAATTCACAACTTCTCATTGTAATTTTGTTTTCAGACAAAGAACTCACTAGAACTTTCTTACATGTAGCTTCCAAAAATACAGTGAATTTAAAATATAAACAATTTTACATTACTTAGCAAAAAACTATGTGAAGCAACTTGCAAGGTAAACAATTTTATTTACACATGGGTCTTCAAAATTGGGTTTTTCTCTCATAACAACCAAATCGGTCATCACTAAATTTTAAGAGTCTGGATAAAAAGGTGGTGTGAATATTCCAGAAGTGAGCTGGGTGAAACTTTGCCATCAACATGTGTTTGATAAAAATTGCTCGTTAAGATTTAATAGATGATCTAATAGATAATTATTTATCTAATACTTATAGATAGTGTCATAAATCAAACGTTCTGTCGAGTCTAGTTTCATGTAAAGTTAACATTCCGATTACATAATTTAGATGCAAATCTATGTCAAATTTCACAAGGACACAGCTTGTCCTTACTAACATTTTTTCACCTCTTAGTATACATGTATAACAATATATTATTATTAGATGTCAAAACAAAAATGATAACCATTACAATTTGACATTTTCGAGAACCAAATTTACAGACCTTTTCAATACGTTATGCAGTTCATTACTTAAATATTGTTAGTATTCATTGTTCAGCCCCATCAAACTTTACCATGGCTAACCCCGTCTTAATTTTGCAAGTTGTTGCAGATTCAAGAAAATAAAATTTCCAAAGGATAATTTACCCTATTCCATAACATAATTTCGTTTCCTAAAATACTCCCACTGCATCTTTCAATAGCACACAAACTCAAAAGTTCAAAATCTTAACTAATGTTGTGTCTTCATGGATGTAATTTGGCAATTAACAAACCTCAAAACTTGTAGCAAACCAGATGGGTGAAAAGCTCTCACAACAATGCATGGATGTCACCTCTTGAACCCACCTGGTGAAATGAACTTGTTTCCTGAAATGTGCACTAACATGATTAATGACAGCACAAAACACATCAGTGTATTGAGCAGAGTTTGTGTTATTGAAAGGTGCAGTAAACTACCTTTCTACATGCCTTTTGTGAAGTTTATACCCTCAAGAACATAAAGGACATCACATGGGCAGGTGTTGCAATTTAATTTTGGCCGAGATCTCGCTGAGATGGCCAATAACTGCTGCTTCTGGACTGGCGTTCCAATATATTTACAATACAGCCTTCCACGACCAGAAATAAGTACAGTCAAAGCCCTATTAAGCGGCCACCTATTAAACAGCCACCCTTATTAGGCAGTCTGTAATCAAAGTCCCGATGAGGTTTTTTCTATTGTTCTTACCTCTATTAAGCAGCCAGCCCCCTTTTAAGCGGCCACTGTACATTTCCCCAAGGGTGACCGTTTAATAGGGGTTGAACTGTACAATCTTTAATCATTTCTATCAACAGAATCCGATTTAATTTAAAACACGTTCTTCCTGAGAGCTTTGCACCCAATAGCAATTCAATAACAAAATTTGATATCACTTTATAATGACCTAACTTCTTACTTAAGTTTAGGTAACCAACATGGCTAGTAAAAATATTGCTCTAAAATAAATATACAACCAGAGAAATATAATTTGACACAAACTTATCCTGTCAGCAACTTGAAGGTCACTAATTTCGCTATAACAAAAACCATTTAATTTGTTTTCACCAAACTTGTTGTTATATGGCTTATGTTATTCTGTTTTGTTTTAATATTAGCACAACTTGCTGAGACAACTTTGAATTTCTTTTTTGTCTAGTAAAGGTCCTTACAAATTATTACTAATTATAAAATCTTGGTAACATAACCCAATTCTGAATGGTCGGTTCGGTGTTAAATTTCATAATGCAAATAAGTAAACTCAGTCTTGATGTCCAAATACATTCCTTATCATTAACACAAGCAATTCACTTTCTGATCAAGTTACAAAAATATCAGTTCTGAATACTGAAAGGTCATGGTATGATTAAGTATTCTGACAAAATTTAGAATGATATATCAAATACCTTTTGTGCAATACGGGTTTAAAAAACTTGAAACTTTACAAACTAAGAATGTATGGGCTCATTAGCGCTTTTGTCATCCAGAAATTTTGCAGATTTTGAAAGCCAATAATTCCTTTAAAATTACACCCAAAGAGCTAAAATTTTCACCATGTACCATTCACAAGCTCTTTAACTGTGCGAGGTCAATTCATATCTACCTTGATGCCTTAACCACAGAAAAGTCAAAATGTTAGCAATAACATCAGCAGAGATCGCCTTATTGTAGACCACATTGGCTGGTTTTGTACAAACTTAACACTTCTTCCAAAAAAACTTACAATGTTTTATTTGCCGCTGTGTATTTATTTATTATAAACAGTTTAAATTTAATAACAATGCATGAGTCTAGATACATTTTGTACAGCTTGTGAATTGTTTCTGTCAATGCTTAAGGTCTTTATGCTTGTGCTTTAAGTTCACTGATACTTCCATGTATGGATTCAGCTAACGTGATTACACCTTTGTTGCCATCCAATTCAGACCATGCGATGATTCATTTGGAAGGTTACAATAATATTGCACAATTTGCCATACCCAGTTGATTACATGAGAGTATGTATAAACGGAACAATTGTAACCTCCCGAATGAATCATCGCATGATCTGAATAGGGTGGCAACAAGAATGTAAACATGTCAGCCGCGTCCATCAATTGCTTACAAAAAGCAGCTACTATCACTAATGAATTAAAAGTCACACATCAAAGTAAATAAATGCCTGTGGAATAAGAAATGTTGCTGTGAAGCCAACAACCGTATATGTAAAGAAACAGTGCGGCAATTCACAAAGAGCTTTCTTGTTCTTTGGATCAGTCTCTGAGAGAAGCCAAGGCAGAACGGTGTGAACGGTAGATTTCATGACTGCACGAATAGGCACTATCACTGTGATGCCAAACACAAACTTACACAGCATTTGAATGATTTTTTTCTGTCCAGGAATACGGATTGAGTATGGTGCCCCTAAATACGGGTCTGGGAACCCGTACATGTAGAACCTTAACCAAGAACCAAGCAATGCACCACATGTACCAAACAGTATCGTGGCAGTGTCTTTCTTTGTCTGGGTGTACTTTGGCGGCGAGGGGTACAGGATTATCAAGGCTAATGGCACAATGACTATGAATATCGGAGTGTTTGGAGAGGTGAACACCCATCTATCAACAGCAGTGTCCAAAAGAGGAAGAACAGTAACAAGTAGAACAACTGCAAAGGCAACTCCAGCGAGAAGGTCCTGCAAAATTAAATTAAACAGTACTACATTTGAGATAAACTTGACAAAGATACCAATCAACAGGCCATTTCCAAGTTGCCTTTTGCCTCTGTGCCAAAACGAGTCTTCATGCGAAACCATTCAAATGAAAATATGTTCCACCTACAGGTTAATTTTATTCAAGGACTATTTAATTCAAGATTTAAATCAAAACAATAGTTTGAACTCTTACAGTACTTCTGCGATTTCAATTTTCTAACATCCCCCCCCCCCCCCCCCCCCAAAAAAAAATTCACATGCTGCTCTTCAGCAAGTAATTAAGGAAAGAACTGACTAGCCCAACAACAAAATCCACTAGTCCCAGGCTAAGGGACAAAACTTTCTTTGTGCATGTATATGCATTGCACATTTAAGTGGGTTCAAAATGTGGAAAATGTCCAACATACATGGTACCTCTTGGTTATGCAAAGTTTAATCACTTGCAGCAATGATGAGTGGTTTCTTGACAACAGAGAGGGTCATATTTGCAAGTTTTAACAAATGTATCCTAAAATCAGTCTTAAATCATAATGACGTAGCCATTGCTACATCATTTTTCGCAAGATTCCAAGTCTTTGGGATGGAAACAACAGCAGTTGCAAGATCACCTCAAATACTTAAACAAGATGGTGCTACAGATGAGCATGACAGATGAAATTAAAAGTGAGCATACCTGAAGTGTGTGCATACCCACGTAGAGTCGACTGGTGGACACCAAAAGACACCAACATATTCCAAATAGCACACCACCATACAACGGATACTAAAGGAAAATAAAAGAGGAATATACGTTAAGTTTCTTATTCAATTAACTCAAACTAGAAGTTTATTGTGTTCTGAAGTAACAAATCACACAGAAATGACTTCTCTCCCAGTGCTGGGATGTGATCACCTCTTCAAATCAACTCGAATGAAAAGTATGATATTTCTCTAATATATGATTGGGGAGGAAACATTGCTTACAGTAAGTATATGGCAAATTGTTTTGTATACATCAAGCCTAGAACCTGCTTACGACTGTCAAGTACAAAGTGAAAACTGACAAAGGATTTTGAAACATGTTTTACAATATTGTGGCATCAACAATGTTACATGATGTAAGTTGTTTCCTGTTTTTGCATGATACAAGCATTGTGGGCTACGAAGTGTTCCATTCCAAACTGTCAGCATTTCTACATATGTGCAATTTGTACAAGTCAGCCACAACTAAACAGGAAACAGTAGACTGTTCACAGTCCCCTATTTTTCCGTGAGATCGTAGATGTCGATCGTTGAGCTTGACGGGCCGTCATCTTGGTCACTTGATGCGAGCAAAACTGGAGAGAGTACAAAATGCCCATGGGTAGGGGTGGTGGAGGGCACGGCTGGCAGAAAAAATAGGGAGACTGTAACAGCTTCACTCTGTCTCTTGTTCAAGGGGTGCGGCCGCCAGTTTGGCGCCTCCATCAATCAAATCAATTAACAATCTCCTCCCCTGAGAAAAAACCTGTCAACTCAGGGATGATGATATGAATACATGTTACTGTGTTGTGAATTTCGAAACATTTTGAAGGTTTACTAAGTTGAGTCGAATGAATGCGGAACGGAAGAACTCTTCTCTGACTCTGACTCTGACTCCAAAAACAGCAGCAATGCCTGCAGAGAATTCCAATTATTCAGATGCGTGCCGTCTTTGTGGCATCAACTGTAAAATTTCAGTCGCAAATAAGAACAACCAATGGAACTTTCAGCCATTTCCTTTGCCAAAATGAAACCTTGATATATTAAACTCTTGCCAAAACCAGTTGGAAGAACCGCCAAAACATCTTTTCCTTTGAGTAAACGAGAAACGGCCTCCTTTTGCTCGCACTTTAACACCAATCCTCCAAGACAAGAAGCAGACAGACAATCAAAATCAAAACATACTCCAGAAAATTCTCTTGAAATCGATACCATTTTGGCCTGAGCCATAAGGTGATGAATGTCACTTTCTGTCATTCAAGTTGTCAACGCTCTGCTACGCTCTGATGAGCTCTATTGTACCTTCGACCAATCAGGCAACTAATGCAGCGAACACCAGACAGAGGGAAGCTGTTACAGTCTCCCTATTTTTTCCGCCCCGTTACCCCCATGCTATTAAACCCACCACCACTATCCACAGGCATTTTGTACTCTCCCCAGTTTCGCTCGCATCAAGAGACCAAGATGGCGGCCCATCAAACTCAATGATCGACATCTACAATGTCACGGAAAAATAGGGGACTGTGAACAGTCTAAGGAAACAGTTGTCAAACAATTATTTGATCCAATGCCAAAGGACTGTGGAACCTTTTCGATGTGTTTTTAAAACTTTCCAGTGAACATCCCTGTCAGGTATTTCATATTAGCATTCACCCACCCCTGTGGACCGATCAACATTCAGTTTAAATGAAGAGATGATTGAACATGAAAGCAGCTGTGAAATTAAAGCCTGAATTTTTTTCATCACTTTCTCCACAGTTCAAAAATCTGATCTTTCATATATTCACTTCTTGAATAAATCTACTAACATTCTATCACGAATGCCATTCTCTGATTGGCTATGCTACTCACTATCTATGCTACACCCTCGTCAACTATCTCGCAATAGAAATCGAGAGCACATTATCTTATTGTTGAGTATATTCAGTTGTAAAGTTTGGAGAAGAATTGCCAATAACCAATGAGCAATCTGTGTTTAATCCACGGCGAACATGTCCAAACTGGATAAGAGAATTCTGATTGGTTCTCTGGGGAGTCCAACATCTGCAGTATGGACTGGCAGGAGGCAGCATGGCTTAGTGGTCAGCGCGTCGGACTTGTAATCCAGCAGTCTCGGGTTTAAGTCCCGCTCTGACCACTACCTGGATTTGTTTCATGGTATCCCCGTGTTCAAATCCTCGGCTGCACTTGTAAATAGCCAACTGGTTTGTCCCCAGCCAGTTAGGAGTCTTAAAAATGTTATGTTCAATTTGAATTATTTGTTTCAGTTGTTTGCTCGGCTCCACTAGCCTTTGTGCTACACTACTACAGGTAAGTAAAGTAAAGGTTATACGATGAACTACTCCCAACTTAATTTCAGTCATTAAAAATTCCTTTCTTTTTTAAAAAACACTATACAAGCCAAAAATCCATTGCTTTTAAAACAGTGACCCCCCAAAACACCAGTATATGTTCAATGTACAATATTGGCAATCACTTACATTGAGAACTATCAAGACATTTTATCATCAGAATTTTAACACCCATAGTAAATAAATGCTTTACTGAATTAGCCTGTTAGCCCATTCTAAGGCATGGCCAAACGCATGCAAGTAAAATTTCAAAACAAAATATTGCAACATTTCAAATTATTATTATTATTACACACAACATGTTATACAGCTTTAGACATCTTGTTGCAAGATGTTGCAAGAAGTTAGATGGTGTAACAGAGTGGCGAAACGTTCTCAACAATGCTGCAATCTCCTGGGATGAAATGTTGCGTGCATTTGGCCGGCCCTTTATTAGAATATTAGTACTGATTAGTATCAATATCTTTGGCAAGTTACTGAAGTTAGTGTATGGACCGAGCTAAATGAAACAGAAAAACTAACGCAATATTAGGTGGACCTTGCCCTAAATTAATAAAGAAAATTTATGTCAACATTGTATCAATACAATCAGAGAGGAGCATTTGAAAAGTTCCATTCATTGCACTGTGAGCTCTTGCATTGTATTGATTAGTCACGACCCTCTTGTACAATGATGCCATTGCTAAAATCTTGTACATGAACAGAGAAGAAATAACCCGCCAGAACTATCAGAAAACAGCAATTCTTCCGGCTAACAGGAACCGAATGCTAAATAAACCAAACTGAACACATACGAACATACCTGGTAACGGTCATACGTGAAATAAACCAAACAAAACGGAATTAGTGTCCCAACCATGGCGTGGGTGGACGGCATACCGTATTCCACCTGGAAACGTTTTTCGACAGAAATAACGGGAGGACAAGGCGGTCTTGGCCATTGAATTACATCCTTTGCACCCTGACCTATGTACATTATAACAGCCCACATAATGACGGTTCTGCGAGCCAGGTACTCGTCGATGTTCCAAAACATGAACGGAAAGAAAGTGAGGTAAAATGATTCGTAGCCTAACGTTGAACCGAACACGAACAGAGTGTGGAAAAAGCTGTTGAACTCGTACAACTGCTCGGGTTTTTCTTCGCCTGGTGATCTGATCTTCTCGAATGGTTCAGCTTTGTTGAAACTATTGCGATGGAAGACGTGATTTGAAGAATCAGTGTGAACATGGCTGCTTTGAGCGAGATCTCCATCAGGGAAATGCCCATTGCTCGCTGGCGAGAGGGAGTCCTTGTGGTCACGCACAGAAGAAGCGATGTCTTTCTCGAGTCGAATCTCCCTAAGACCAAACGCACGCTGGAATTTAGCCACGAAATAAGGATCTCCCAGTGATTTGAGCATTTTGAACAAATGTAACCGCAGATTTTGGCGCTACCAAGGAGGTTATGTTTGTAGCGTGCTACCGGCTACTTGCAAGGGCTGGGTGGGGCCTTGGTCTGGTCGAGTATGGACGTCGGCTCACCTTATATGGGCATGCCTAAATCACACCACCGATTCTCACTTGCTGTACACGTGATAGTAGGGGACTCCCCTGAAAAGATTGGTAGACTCCAGAGGAAAATTCGGATGACAAAAATATTAAATTAAGCAAATTTTTTATTGGGATCAAATCATGAAACAGGTGATCTGATTGAGTACATTATTACAACTTGTTCTAAAATTGTACAAACTCTGAAAAGACAATTTACATGACACTTTTATTTTCTCAAATTTTCTCCCTTCACTCGTCACTCTTCGGCTCCTAGAAATAACATGATGTGTGCCAGAGAATCTTTTAAAGAAAATAAACAGAATTTATCTTGCTCCAAAAACATTCATATTGACTTGAACCGTTCTTTCCTGCCTACCTTCTGGAAATTCCAGTTAAAATTTTTAATACCATAGAAATACCAGCAGGTTGGTTATAATAACTATTATTATACTGCCATATTAGTGTAAGAAATTTTAGTTGAAAATATTAATCAAAATTATGTAATTTTGATTATAATAACAAAAAAATCAATAGGCCATTTTACAGTTGTGTGCTTAGTTACCTGGCCTTTAAATGCAAGCGAGGCAAGAGGTGACCTTGCTTTGATACAGACCTCTCTGCTTTTTCATTTAAATGCCAACTAGTTAGCGTAAGAACAACTTGATTTACACAACAAAAGCAGTGAGGTCTGTATCAAAACAAGGTCACCTCCAGCCTCACTGCTATTCATGGGCCAGGTCACTGAGCATACATCTGTAAAATGGTCTATTGGAAATGTTTTCCACCTTGAAGAAACAAAACTTCAAATTAGACAATGATTGATCCTCTGAGGTGTGGGTTTTTGAGATAACTGCAGAAATTCTTGCGCCCTCGTTGGCTAAGAAGTGGACAGACACATGAATTCATAATTTATGGGATGCGTCAACGAGCCAGAGCGGACAATTTGACAATTTGTTATCATAAAAAAAATTGATGTAAGTTTTTCATGCGTCTGTCCTGTTATCGACAATGAATTTTGTTATAACATTGTCAAAGTAATCTGCAGATCCACTCGACTGTCGCCTCATGGATCCACAGCTACTTTGACAATGTTATGGCAAAATTCATGATCAATAACAGGACAGATACATGAAAAACTGACATTAACTTGTTAAACAGATATTTTTTGGAAACTCAAAGATGCCAAAAACAAATATCCACCAACTAAAAAAAATACAGATATCTGGGAATGTAAAAAATAGTGAAAAAAATCATTTTTGATGATTTGATGATCTGTAGAGGAGAGTGGAAGATTCAGTCTGTATCCAGGAGACTCACAAATAGTCCATGAGGGTTAGCATAGATGGGCTTCTTTGGGCTTGTTGTGCAAATTATCTTCTTCCCCCACGAGTGTTCATTGGAAGGATGATTGCATGATGATCCCAAACAGCATCTGCGTAGGAGGCTAGTATAGATGTAGTCAGACCAGAAATTATATCAGAGAAATTATCAATGATTTTCTTTTTGACTGCTGGCTGCACTGTCAAGCTTTACAATCTCCAGCTGTTACAATAAACTACAACGATGACTTGTAACAATCAGTTGCTTTATTTCTAAAGAAAATTGAATTGACTTCCCGGCTGAATCAGTCTACCTACAGGGATGGCAGAGCGTATTTTGAATTGGGGGGACTTACAAGCGAGCACCAGAGGTGCTAACTTGTTGGGGGTCTGGAGATATTTGTAAAATTATTATTTTATGTATTTTTTGCTTAAAATTGCCCTGGCTCCACCGTCCCTGAGCTATAACTCAAACTCAATCCCAGGCTCTCTCTCCTTTGCCTCCTGTCTCAATGACAAGGGAGGCAAAGGAAAGATAGTCTGGGATTGAGGTTGGCTGTTGCTGCTCCTGCACATGTGAGACTCCACCATAACCCTGCTTGCAGGCTAAGATTATTAGTTTCCACTTGAAGGGGGTGTCCACCTTATGCTTTTGAATTTTAATAAACATGAGCTACAAGAACATCTTGATGTTCGGCAAATAATTACTGCAAATTGTTTGCAGTATCAGCTGCTATTATTGGATGTTATGATATCTTGGTCTATTTGTTGACTGTCAGCATCCCCAGCACTTCATCAGCTGTTGTCTTGGTTTGTACTCGAATTTGAGGTTTGCTCAACTGATGATTTGGTAGGTTCTTGAAAAAGTCTCATTGTTCCAATTCCAAAAAGACCTAGTATAAACAGGAAAACAAAAAAAATTGTTATTCAAATAGGAATAAAATGATTACAGGTTGAAATAAACTTGGATCATGTGCGCTAAAGGCATCAGCAGTCGAGTGTCGATCAATAACTTCGATCAACACTCCATCGATACTCGATTGACACCTGTGTTGACACTCAGTGGACACTTGATCAACATCTCAGTTGACAGTCAGTCAAGAGTCAACTAATTTTTGCAGACACATCATAGAGTGACAATCAATACATGTGAGTCCATCGACACTCTGCTGATTATCAACTGACTGACCACTGAGTGTCGATCAGGTGTCCACTGAGAAGTTGATTGAGTGTTGACTGAGTACCAATTGAGATGTCAATAGGTGTTGATCAATGGTCGATCGAGGGTATCAATCAATACTCGACCACAGATACCTTTAGTACATATTACCCTAAATTTATATGGGGTAACAAGCTACAGAAACAAGAGGCACTTTATTTTTCCAGTTCTTAAGAAGCCATTTATTGTGGAATGGCAAACACAGCCTAAATAGCATTCTGGTTAGCCTATACTAAATAGTATGCTGCCAGTTAACTTAAATTAGCACTCGGGTAACCCTGTCTGACACTTGTTAATCTTTTTTCATTGACAAGAAAAGCAAAATAAAATACCTCTAAAAGATGGTACTATAGAAATTGAGAATGCAGTTCAATTTCATACCCAAAGAAACTGATGTTGTGATATTCTCTGAAGTCCTTCTTTTCAGACAAGGATCATAAAAGATCAGATCATAACACCATATTTGATCCATTTCTGTGTTGAAAATCACTGTAATTGGATCATTTGTTAAGTATCCACCCTCTCCCTCTTGATCTTTTCAACACTTGCCCCCCCCCCCTCCCTGTTGTTAATGTGTTAGGTTTCTTCAGTTTGAAGTTAAGTTACGTTTAAGAGTTAAGCTGTATGTCTTCAGTTTATTATGTGACAGAGTAATTGGTGGCTTTTAAAGATAATTTCTTGTCCGTGCTACGCACTCTCAAGAGTTTGCTTGCGTTTTTTTGTTTTGCTTCATGTAAGACATCACAAAATGTAAACATTTTGCAACTACTTACATGAAGTAATTTCAAAGTTTCAAACCAACCCCCATTATCGATGCGAAGCAGTCAAAGCTTTATGCTTCATTCTTTTTCATATCACTTGATGAAACAACTTTGCAGCTGTAAATATCAATGAAGCTGTTGGAAAAAGAATTTGAAAGGCCTCAAAGATAAGGTATACATGTATGGTTCGTAATGAATAACATCAATTTGCATTCCATCGAGTGAGCCTTATAATGTTTATAAACATTAGGGTGCTGAGCCTGTGCAGTACGGACTGGAAATCATTGTCAAATTTATCTGAGAGCCTCCTTTAATAGTCACTCCTGAACAAACTCTCAGATAATAATGACACTCTGTTGCCTGCATTAAACAATTTTAACCGGAGGAATATGTAAAAAAAAATGGAGAGTGTAAGCATTTTTGCTATACAGAACAGTCTACTTTATTCTAGGGCCAACAGGTAAGTTGTAATTTTTTTCAATATAGTGCATCTGTTTTTATTTCAAAATGTTATTATAATTTTTTTTTTTTATACATGTGCTTTATTTCAAACACAAACAGTATTTACAACTTGGAATTTTATTATCACCTGGCTTGTTCAACATACCTGCAACAAAAATTCCAGTCATCACCTTTGCTGGTAGGTTTGAAGCTGGGATACTTTTGACAGTTTGCAACACAATTACTCCACAGCCGTAGCAAACAGCGGCACTGATATACTTACAAGACACACAGTCATCTCTAAATTTTATGTCAAACTTGCGCATAAATGAAGACGAGTCCTTTGTTTCCTCCTGGAAAGTATAAACAACAGCACAGCGAAGTGAATCTTCTGTATTACTTAATTCCAGTAGTGCCCACTCTGTCCCTTCCCCTCTGGACAACAGCTGTGCATTTGCTCACATCTAAATCATTAGTTGGGACATTTGAAATCTTATGACTGCTTGGAGACCGGGCATTTGTCGAACATCTTCAATTCTTCGACGACATGAATTTAAATAAGTTTTATAATAAAAGCTTACAGTACCTTTGTCTCTGGTGTAGGTTCTGGTTCAGGCAGTTTATCTAACGGTTCGTTTTTCAAGTCATCTTTCTTTGAAGAACTCATGCTTCAGACATCGCACGAGCTGACCTCCTTCAACTATGTCATGTACGCTCACACGAATTTGAACCGCTGAACAGCAGTCTTTGCGGATTCATTTCCTGCCGGTGTGGCTCTGAGCGACGAGCACGACGATTTTTGAGAACATTTGGAACTTGGCAACAGAATCCGTAATCATCGGCCGTTTAGATCGTTTTGTCAGTCTCCTCAATCCTTGCATAGTAAAAATATACATTGAAAAATTCAGTCACAATGCCTGAAATGCAAGGGAAGTCAAATAATGCAAGTTCTGGAGCTGGTAATAAGCAGGGTGCATTCAAAGACAAGGACAAGCCCACTGAGATTCGCATGAGCAACATTACTGCAGCGAAAGGTGAGCAAATCCTCATTAACTATGATATTCTGGATATGAAAGCTTACGAGGGATGTTATGTTTTTCCAGCGGTTGCTGATGCCATAAGAACGAGTCTAGGACCCAAAGGGATGGACAAAATGGTGAGTGACTTTTTGTACATTTTGTAGGTGTGTAAACATTTTTGTACAGTTTCTGTATTAAAGTCATGTTTGTTTTTGAAGACTGTTCATTTTATCCTCATATTTTTTTTTACCTTTTTTAAAAATTCCGCTTACTACGCATATTTGTTGTTAGGTAGTGCTGAAGAAGATTGACAGCTCTAAGATATGAAAAATGTGTGTCAGTAAATCTTATTTAGAGATGTTTGGCAAATCATTGTGTAGCAGTCAATAGAGAGAAATACAGGAAGGAGATTCTGTTGTATGTGTTTATGACTTAGTTGGCTCTCAGTGATGGTTGTTGCAATTTGCCTGGCTTGCATGTTGTTGGATAGGATTGCCAACATCAAAACCTTGGAAAATATAATAATGGGAACTTTCCATTCAACAAAAAGTCGACCAAAAGTCCAGTTTTCATTTCCATACCATTTGCCTCTGTTTCAAAAGTTCTGGAATTTTTGGTTGGATGGAAAGTGTTCATTGTATTGTATACTTCCCTCTGAAATTAACTATCATGGAATACCATGGAACCTCAATGGTATTCTAGTGCCTAGTTTATTCTCAACAGCTCAAATGGCTGATGCTTTTCTTTGGTTTCCACTGCATAAAACAGCTAGTAATATCGCTGTTCTATCGTGGGTTAGCACTGATAGGTTTTTGACTCAGAGCTAATAATAATATTATAACCCCCAAAATTCAGCGAAACAACAGAAAAAAAAAAACAAGCCTTGCTTAGACTGCTGGCAGCCAATTTTATCTCTGAGGGTCACTTAGATGAGTGTTTAGCTATCACAAATGCAAGAGGGCAGTATGGCTGTGGCCAAGTAGGGATTAGAAGGCTAAAACGTCATTTAGGCTAAAACGTCATGCATCATAACTCCTGCTGAGTTTCGAGAGAAAAACAGACTGCCAGCAGCCTGACCCTTGGTAGACTCTAACCATGTCTCTAAATCTTGTGCTCAAGACCCATGCATCCTCTTTGTTTGGCTGAAAAAACATGTGACATGTATGTGCGCGTTAGCGAACCATGTTCTTATTTTGCTACACCAATGTGTTTAACTTGATACAAGTTGCACTTGTTTATTATATTTGATTGCTGTTGGACAATTTGTTTAGATACAAAGTGGAAATGGTGATGTAACAATCACTAATGATGGTGCAACGATCTTGAAGCAAATGCAGGTCTTACATCCAGCTGCAAGAATGGTAATGATCTCATAAAAATCTAAGTTTCAACTCTGCAAACTCATATGACTCTTGAAAATATAAAGCATATGCATAGCATAGCTTGTTAAGTAAAGCATCTTTGCTTTTAAGTAGATATTTGGATTGTTAGAAGGTGCCCTCTTCATTAAATAACTTGCCCTAATTATAATGGCTTGTTGTTCAGATGGGAGGGAAAGAGTAAATGGTTGCTTTCAACAACTTTTTTGTTTCATATACTTTAAAGTCAATAAAAGCAATCAACAGTGGTTTGTTGGTCAGTAAGATGGCAAGTAATGCATTAACCATGATGTGAGTACTTTTACAAAATGTATGTTGTGGTTTTTTGGTTATCTTTTTTATGCTGAGCTTGAAACTTGTTTGTGACCATTTTAAAATTAATTGAAAATTTTCTTTGCAAAATGTTTTTCAGCCTGTTTCCTCTCAAAATTGTTCCAGCAAGAATTTGAATTTGTTTATTCTGGTTGTAAGCCTGTCAAAAGCTCAATACATGTAACATCTATGTTATGTTAGCTTGAACTAGAGAAAATTATTCCTTTTAGAACTGTCCTAAGTCTGAAAAATGTTAAGTATTTGAGCTTGCAGAATAGACTGTTTTGATATATCATTAAAAGTCAGCTTGGCAGCAAGGCCGAGAGAACACAAACAAAGGCTGAATTTTAATCTATCCTATTGTCCAAAGTGTGTGAGTTTAATATTTGTTTTGTATTTTAGCTTGTAGAACTGTCTAAAGCCCAAGATATAGAGGCTGGAGATGGGACCACTACTGTTGTGGTGATTGCTGGAAGCTTGCTCAGTGCTAGTGCAAAACTCTTGGAAAAAGGTTAATATCTTAAAATATGGCTTGAATGCGTAAATGTACAGCGTAAATGTACCAAAACATTTATTGTACGAAGTTGATGGCAACCACCTTGAATGCTTGGTAATTTCCACTTTATTGCAAAATAAACATTTGTTAGTGAAATTAGTGAAAAACTTGTTATTCTTGGCTGTCATACCAATGTCTTGTCAGTAAGTAACACTGTTTTTAATGGATGCATCAGGAGCTACATTCTTCCTTTAGAAAATTTGTATCTATCTTTAGTAAGTCTGTGTAAACCTTCTGTTGTGTAACTTCTTTCTGAAATAATTTACTACAATATCTGGGCGTCTTTAAATCACACTAAGATGGCAAAATGACAAAATGGCATTACAGTTTGTCAAAATAGCACTCCGGCTAGCCTAAATAGCATTTCAGTTAGCCTTTGTGGCACTCAGGTTAGTCTAAATATCACTGACTTGACAGTGGTTAGCTTTTAATAGTATTATTGTAAGAATTCAGTAACCCTTACAGATACATGTACTTGTATCCCACATATACTATTACCTTAAGTGCTATTTTATAATTTTGCCATTTCGTGGTTAAACATGCTTGCAGTATCTTAGTTTGTAGTAGTTTGTGTTTGTAGTAACAATGTACCCTCTTCATTAAATAGCTTGCCATCAATATGGCTTGTTATTCAGATGGGAGGGAGAAAGAAAATGGTTGCTTTCAACAACTTTTTTGTTAATTAGCACATTTAAGTCAATAAAAGCAACTGACATTAACAGTTTTTTATTCAGTGTAAAAATATGTTTCAATGCTTGTGATTTACTTATCTTTTCTTTTTAATGTTGTGATTTATTATTGTCTTTTGCTGTCTTGGTCTCCTACAGGAATTCATCCCACCACCATATCAGAATCATTTGAAAAAGCAGCTGCTAAAGCAGTGGAAATACTGACAACTATGGCAACACCAGTTGCTCTCAGCGACCGCGAATCTCTACTGAAAAGTGCAATGACATCACTAAGTTCTAAAGTAAGGACATAAGCCAAATCGTAGTTTTGAGAATTAGTGCAGTGTGCATTGTTTTTATCCCTAACTTATTCTCCTCTTTTGGGATAAAAACGCATGCCCAATGCACTAGTTCTTTATACTCTGGTTTGGCTTAGAGTCACTGTTATGACACCTCCCATTGTTAATATGAGCCTCACAGTGAAATTTTTTTGTTAACATTTATTTAATCACTGAGAGGGAAAAAAAGCAACATACATTGCAAAAATTAAAATGTCACAACTTACGGTGCTTGCATACATCTGCCTTTAATGAAGGATTTACATCATTTCTTTTCTTAGCACACTTCTCTCAAAACACTACATTAGCATCCGTTCAAAATTTGGGCACCTTTTGATCATCTTTTGATAAGTTGTAAAATGTGAGCATATTGTAACATTGTGATTATGTGATTTCTTGTTTAGGTTGTTTCACAATACTCCAATCTCCTAGCTCCAATAACTGTTGATGCAGTCCTTAGAGTCATTGATCCTGCAACAGCGGACAATGTTAATCTAAAAGATATCAGAGTGGTGCAAAAATTAGGGTATGTTTAGCCGAACTTTATACAATTTCATGGCTATTTACTTTAAAATGTCCTTTTCATTGTCAAAACACACCATAGAGTTCAATAATTTGCTAACGTCTAAGGACTTTAGAATGGTAATTCCAGACATATCATAGTCACTTCCAGATATACTCAGGACTGTCATTTCTTGATTACCATTATACAAAGCGAAATCACTATTTGGATTTCCTGTGAGCTAGATCGCTATTGAACTTTTTTACAGTCTGCTTAAATAGGGTATGATCCAAAATAATGTTTCTCTTCTGTTGTTATTTTTCAGAGGCACTGTTGATGACACTGAGTTGGTCGAGGGTCTTGTTCTAGAACAGAAAATCAGCCATTTGGCTGGAGGGATATCTCAAGTAGAAAAAGCCAAAATTGGACTGATACAATTCTGTATTTCACCTCCTAAAACAGATGTAAGTGATATGTAGAATAAGTATGTAGAATAAGTGATTGTGCTTTACTGATGTCACAACTACAGTATCTGCATTATCAGAACTAACAATGTAAAAATCTTGAATTTGTAATTTGTATGTCATTTTATTTCTAATCAGATGGAAAATCAAGTTGTAGTCAGCGATTACACACAGATGGATAGAGTTCTTAGAGAAGAGCGACAGTACATTCTTGAAATATGCAAGAAAATAAAAAAGGCCGGCTGCAATGTGTTGCTTATTCAGAAGTCTATCTTGAGGTAACTCGCAGTCTTGCATTAAAAAAATCAGTTTTTTCATTGAGCTGTTTTATCTAGGAATGACATTTCTTAAGAATAATAGCTCGTTTCAAAGCAAAAACCATCATCTAACATGAAAAGCTCACATCAAAAATTTAACATACCAGAGTCTCATTGTCACATTGGACATGAGGCATTTTAGTTTAAACATAAAACAATACTGGTTCAGGGATGATTTTTTCTCTCTGTCCTGCTGAAACTTTTCTTTCTGTATTGCAGAGATGCTGTCAGTGACCTAGCTCTCCACTTCCTGAACAAAATGAAGATCCTCGTTGTAAGGGACATAGAACGAGATGAAATAGAATTTATATGCAAGGTAGTTTATGGTGGTCTAGTTTGTTTTTATACTCTCAGTGCCCAGATGACATCACGTTACAGCTACAAACAAATTCAATTGTAACATTATTAGACAATATTCATATTCTTGGTATTGGACTGGAACTGGCTTGCAACTGAGACTAATGCAGGGAGTGTTTGCAAATGCAAATGACATTTATCTCTTTTTAATAATATTCCCCCACGTAAGCCTCCATTGCGAGCTAGTTATAGTTCAATACTGGAAATACAAATATGGTCTATTCTAACAAGTTGTTTGATTTGTCCCTTCTTCCTCATCTCAGAGCTTGGGATGTAAACCGATTGCCAGTTTAGATCACTTTACTCCAGAAATGATGGCATCAGCAGAACTCGTCGAGGAAGTTCCTTTGGGTACCAGCAAGGTTGTCAAGGTGACTGGCATAGCCAACCCTGGTCAAACCGTTAGTATCCTTGTACGAGGGTCCAACAAACTTGTCCTGGAAGAAGCTGAGCGGTCACTTCATGATGCTCTCTGTGTAGTACGATGCTTGGTCAAAAAGAGGTAATTCAGTCTAGTTTCATAGCAAATTATTTTTTGCGGTGGGAAAACTTACATTGTTGAGAGCATTCAACATCTTCAATGCTAGGACAACTCGATGATGCACTCAAAAACTTCCAGGTTTCAAAAAGTGATTTATCTATTTAATATATATTTTACAGTACCCCCAGAAATAAGCTAATGTATAGACACATGAATTTATAATTTATGCAGTAATTTATCTTAAAAAAACAAATTGACATCAGTTTTCATCAGTCTGTCCTGTAATTGACAATGAATTTGGTCGTAACATTGTCAAGGTATTCTGCAGATCAAACAGCTACTTTGACAATGTTATGATGAAATTGATCATCAATAACTGGATAGACGCATGTAAAACTGATGTCAATTTGTTGAATTTCTTAACTGGCTGCCTGGCTCCAGCAACGCCTATGGTTAGTCCAGGCAATCAGAACTCTAGATGTAGTCTCAATGAACGTTTTTGTAAGAACAAGTGCCAATAAAGGTTGCTGTTGTTGTTGCAAAGCATGAATCCATTGCTAAGTGAGGACACGAGACATTTTGATATATTTTCAAGAAAGTGTAGTTATGCAGATCACGATCTTTTTTTTTTTTTTTTTGGTACCATCAGGGCTCTCATAGCAGGAGGCGGAGCCCCAGAGATTGAAGTATCCATAAGACTGGCTGAGCATGCACGCACTTTAACAGGCATGGAAGCATATTGTGTACGAGCTTTTGCTGAGGCACTGGAAATTATACCTTACACACTCGCTGAGAATGCTGGGTTGAATCCTATTGCTACAGTCACGGAGCTGCGAAACAGACACGCAAAGAACGAGACTACAACTGGAATAAACGTCAGAAAGGTAGGCTGGGTAAACAGTGAAAACAGTAAAGGCTCCGTGATTTGAGTCACCCAGCTTGACAACTTTGGTCATACTCACTACTGCTTGAGTGGAGGTACGTTGGCCTAATGGTTAGTGCGCAAGTCTCTGGATCGAGTGGTGAGGGTTTGAGCTCAGGCCGGGGTAACATCTTTGTGTTCTTAGGCAAGATAGTTTATTCTCATGGTGCCTCTCCCTACCCAGGTGTTAGATTGGTACCGACGAATTAATGCGTCAGTCGAGTTTTCAGCCTCACTGTCCTCCGGAGAGCCTATCACTGCCTGGCAAAGAGAGAGCTGAAAAACAACATGTACCGCTTTTCGACCCATAAAGAAAATGTAACTTGTCCCTGTCTCATCTTTACTCCACAACATTTTCTTATTTCAGGGCACCATCACTAATATTCTGGAAGAGAACGTTCTTCAACCACTGCTTGTGTCAACCAGTGCCATTCAGTTGGCCTCCGAGACTGTCCGTAGTATTCTGAAGATCGATGACATCGTAAGTACAAGCACA
>Ga0126339_10000676_pt1 | contig 20038 bp, 13 predicted proteins | sample OrbTmetagenome_2_FD_92532 | JGI IMG/M metagenome (GOLD analysis project Ga0126339, IMG submission 92532) | Coral microbial communities from Petempiche,Puerto Morelos, Mexico - Orbicella T R C metagenome | ecosystem: Host-associated > Invertebrates > Cnidaria > Coral | place: Petempiche,Puerto...
CTCAGTTTCTGTAATTGCCTTTTGGAATTAATAAAGCTTGTCTATTCACGTCGGTGTTTGTGTCATTAATATTTAAATTAGGATAACCCTGCATCACAAGGGTTTGACGTTTTGTCAAACTCTGGAGTTTGATATTTCATCAAACTATTGTGGAAAGGCCTCTGTCCAGTGTTTCATCAGGGTTTCAAACCACACACACCTGACCAAATTGGCGTATCCTGATTGGCTTGTAAATGCATGAATTATTAATCAGTTTGAGAAGGTAATGTAAAGTGTACTGTGTATTGTTGCTGAAGACTCATGCATTTGGCTCACTGTATAGACCATAACTTACACTACATTTTTAGTACAATATTAAGAAGCGTTCATATCATTATTTTGTATTTTCACCAAAACAATAAGTTTCCACTTTGACTGAGAATGATGGCAAAAATAAGTTCTACATACCATCCAGTAAACCAGCTTGGCATAATAATTCTAATAACGCCATGATTTCAAAAGGTGTGGGAACGATAATGCTGAATAATCTGTCATAACAGCTTTACTGTTAAATAAATTATTGCGTTTAAACGCTCATTCAAAGAAAACATTCGCCCAAGGAAAAACGCGTTAAAACATTTTTCAAATGGGTTTAAACAATTTTTAGCCCGTTTAAACGGTGTTTAAACACATTTTGGTCTGAAACGTCAATAAACGTGTTTTTCTCTTTTCACCTTTAACCACTTTTTCCAAAATAGGGTCACATATTAGATGAAGACCTTATTTCCATAAACATGCTCAACTAATGGCTGCTGATTAATATGATGCACTTTTCAACTAAACATGCTACAAGTGGAACACTTTTTAGTTCCAAAAGAGGCAAAGGACAGCACTTCATAGAATAATTACCACATACCATGAGGTAGCTTGAAGGAACCTTTGATTATGTCAATAATGAAAATAATTTTTCCCTGCATTAGGTACATTTTATGACGAAAGACCTCGTCATCATCCCTGTCAGCCATGGCAACCACTGGACGTTAGGGGTATGGCACTTTCAAGTTAATTGCTAAATGTATATGGAGGCAAGGTGAAATTGGTTTATAGAAGTTCTCAGGAAAGACGATTATTATTCATTTGTCTTAACAATGTAGGTTGTGAAACCAAGAAGGCGTACGCTGCTCCATTTTGACAGCTATGCTGACATTAACTCTGGAGGAAAAGAGTTCTTTTTTACATGCATGAGGTAAGTGATGAATAATACTATCTGTACATTACCATTGTTAGTTTGTGAACTTCAACTTCAATTTCACATGTTTGACACACACAGAAAGCTATTCACAGAATGGAAGTTCAATGCAGCTTCATGGAGGGAAGAGATGCCCCAAACGCCCAACAAGACAATGCAAAAAGTTGTGGTGTCTACGTTTTAAAGGTCTACACTGACCCGCCATATCAACAAAAATCACTGAGAAGTTTCCATTTAAGCTAAGGAAATACAAAAAATCGCTGAAAGTAGTGACCTCGAGATATCACAATCCCGGGGAAGGTAGTCCCTATTATGATGACCAATACGGGTATGGCCCGCCCAAAAGGGATACTTTTCCCAGGCTTGTGGTGTAGGGTAAAAGGGTAGGCATTACACCAGTGGAGGTATTTTAAAAGGTAGCAAAATCTGTCATTTAGGTATTTAAAGGGCCTTCCATCATTTAATTTGTTAGTTACTACATTAAAACAACAAGAATACTTCTTTTTTGCGATTTGAAGAAAGGTATACCCTTTTTCAACAACATGCAGGTAAACAAAAAGGTAAAGGATTGGACATCGAGGCAGAGCCTCCCGTATCAAGCATTTTCTAAAAGCATTGACCAGAGGAACAAACGTACAAAGTGATAAAATGCACTTCGGTAAACAGCGACTTATTACTTAATTTGCGATAAATGTTTTAGCGAAGGGGCTAGAAAACTGGAGATACTTTTTTGCTATTTCAGGAGACACAATGCATTGTAAATTGTAAAGAGCCATTTATTTTAAAGGTAAAGTCGCTTTATTTGTGTTTTTGTTTTAACTTCACTTCTTACCACCATCCTTATTGATTGTACAAATGTCTCCAGTTTTATTTCGGATGAAATCAATAAATACAGATACGAAATCGCTGCAAGCCTGCTGAAGAAGACACAGTAGCTCAGAGATCTAAAGTTCACAGTAAAAATTGGAATGTTCTGTTCGTGCATGTCAATGGCATTCTTGACTTCTGGAAGTTCAGCAGCATTTAAAATAAAGTTACAATGAAGAAAATGAGGACAGTGAGTAAAACTCAGTAGGCAAGATAACACAGTACTGTTTCCAGGGCATCTGCAATTACCAGGAGTTGTAGTCAATTTTGTAAGGAATTTGCAGGAACAGAGGTTACAACAAAGACGTCATGTAACCTTTCAGCGAAAGTTTTAAGTAATCGCAGCAATGTCTTTCTTTATTGTATAAATATCTCTGGATTTATGAAGAAAGGGTTGACAGAAAAAAAGATTTGAATAGGGTTAACATATAGCGTTTACATAATTAGACCGTCTATATCATCCAGAAACCCGGTGACATTTCAATTTTTTTACACAAGCTCAAATAAAAGTTCTTAATTTGTCTTGAATGATAGGAAACCTTGGGTGGGCTGAGGCAATGTCCATCACGAGCAGTCTTCCTTACATGCCTTAATTTTGAAACTTTAGAACTTAAGCATTTACCTCAGTCAGCTTTAGGGCAGTAAAAGGGCCAGTGGTGAGAAGTGGCTAGATGTGCCTTCATGTTGTATTTCTTTCTTAACTTCTTGTTGCAGTCAGGAAATGGGCAATAATAATAATTGAAATAGTCGGTTCCAAAGAGCACGGATGTCATTTCACAGCCTCTTCAGTCACAAACTATTGCTAGCTCAATCTTAGCAATTGGTTCCTTAACCTTGTCACTGAGCTTGACAGCTTCAAATAAGCGCTATGAGCAATGCACGTCCTGACACAGAAAATGTGTCGTTAGTTTAAATGATTTAGAACCCAAAGAATATTAAGTCTCTGTTTTCACACTCTGAACCATCCACTTTGTCCTCCAAAATTTCAGAGTTACTCCGTTCCTCTGGCTCTGCAATTTCATTCGCTTCGAATAATGCTTTACTTGCTTCTCTGCTTTCTTAGTATGTCGTTGCTTTACGTTTTCGGGGATAAGTGTGAGTCCATGAGAACCACGATGGAACAGCTCCAGGTCGCAGCTGAAATTTTGCCTGCGAGAGTTTTTTTAATGTCATTCTCCCTAAAATGCCTCAAGCATACTTTGGTCATTGGCTTTATTTCAAAATCCTTACCCTCGTCTTTCCTTATGGCATGCATGTCAACATAATCAAAATATGAACTTAAAGGAGCCCCTCATGCCTCATGACATCCCACAGAAACCATGGCACACACTTGGATGTGACCTATTCTTTTGGAACAACTCACCCTATTTGTTGTTATCCGACTATTACAGCAAGTTCCCACTGGTGCGAAAGTAGAACAACATCCGGTCAGACACAACAATAGCACACCTGAAATCCATTTTTGAAGAATGGGATCCCAAATAAACTTGTCACTGGCAATGACACTCAGTTCACCTCTGCATTATTCCAAGAATTCTGCAACACTTATGGTTTCACCCACGTGACAACAAATCCATACTATCCACAAGCCAGTGGTTTCATCGAGAGAACTGTACAGACTGTAAAGAACCTCCTCCAGAAATGCAAAGAATCTGGTGCGGATCCTCAACTTGCCATGTTATGCCTTCGCAGCACCCCACTTGACCACAACATCGCATCACCAGCAGAACTCTTAAACTCAAGAGTATACCAAGCAAACCTCCCTTCTGTATCCAAACCAGGCCTGTCCCTATCTGCAGATGGAGACGTAAACACCAAGCTCCAAGCACGGCAAGATCAGCATAAATCACAGTATGACAGGTCCTCCAAGCCCCTTCCTGCCATACACCCTGATGACCCAGTGTGTGTACTTAGCCCACACAATCACAAGTGTAGTCAAGTGTAGCACACAGGCCCCTCGTTCATATATGGTCACCATGGCAAATGGCAGTACCCTCAGGCGAAACCGCAGTCATCTTTGGCCAACAGGAGAGAAAATTTGTATCCAGAGCAACAACCCCAGTGATGAACCATCAACACCCCTGAATGAAGTCTATAGCACCACGCCCAGCACCTTACCAAGTGAGAGTTTCCCTACGTGTGAACAGACCACACTGGCACCTGACAGTACACCACAGTTGAGAGGTCCAGCTCCAGAACCCCCACTCTGCAGATCCTCAAGGCTTGTCAAGCCCCCTGACAGATTGGACTTATAAACTGAACAAAACTTATTGCTAAACTTATTGCTAATTTTTTTTGTTTTTTCTTTTTGTTGTTGTTGTTACTGTTACCATATCTCCGTCAGGAGGGGGATGTCATAGTTTGCATGCGGTTTTCCTACATGCGCGCATGCGCATCAGTGTCATGCATGTTGCTCACTCGCTTGAATAAAAGTTGTTGTCTTGATTACTTTGAATTGTCTTGAATCTCTACCATCCTGACCCGAAAACACAACACCAGTGTTGTCAAAACAATGATCTAAAAATATCGCTTCTCATTTTGGCTTTTACAGGAATTGCAGTTAGCGGATTAATTCTTCGGTTGAAGGCGAAGGAGTTATGCAGCAATCCAGACTTTAAGGCTTCCCTGGGTTGGTACCAGAATTGGAAAAAGCGCCATGCCATCAGCTTTCGAACTAAGACAACCCTGGCCCAGCGACTTCCTCAAGATTTGGAGAAGATGGTCCAGTTCCATCGGATCATGATTGCAGCTCAGCAGCACCATGGCTATTCGCTATCCAGGATCTTCAATATGGATGAAACCCCTATGCGGTTTGAGCTTCCATCAAACAGAACCCTTGAATTCAGTGGCAGCAGAACCGTTTTAGTGAAGTCCTGTGGTGCTGAGAAGAGGAGCTTTACAGTGACACTCGCAGTCGCCGCCGATGGCAGCAAATTACCACCTGCAGTGATCTTCAAAGGTGTATGCACTCCACAAGACCTCGCTGTTCCAGACTCTGTTCGTGTATCGTTCCACAAGGGCTGGATGGACGAGAAAGGTAAATTATTGCTGTGTTTCTTTCTTTATTCCAAAGTTTGTTATGTTCAGATAACTGATTTTCAGAATTGTCGATGTATTTTTAACCTGAATATATTTCTGTTATTTATTTCAGGTGTAAAGGAATGGATACGTACCTGTTTGCCAAGGAATCCTGACAATGAACGGTCACCACTTGTTTGGGATTTTTCTAGAGCCCATTTGACGCAGTCTGTGAAAGCAGACATGCAACAGCGTAAGTTCAACGTGGCAGTAATCCTGGGTGGCCTCACTCCAGTCCTGCAGCCATTGGACAAATGCCTCAACAAACCATTCAAAGACAAAATTAGGCGACAGTACCTTTCCTGGATGATGACTGGCCCCTTTGAATTCACTCCAGCAGAAAAGAAGAAAGCAGTGTCTAAAAACCTGGTCCTCAAATGGATAAAGCAGTCGTGGGCAGAAATTCCAGCAGAGATGGTAAGGAAATCATTCAAAACGTGCGGTATCTCGAACGCTCTTGACGGCACCAAAGATGATGAGGTCTACACTGATGATATGCCAGAACTAGCTGATGATGGTATGGCGATGGAAGACGAGTTTGAAACCGACAGCGAAGATGATGACTGAAAACTTCATTTGTGAAGTCACCAAAACAAAACAGCTCCTTTGGGAGCCACCACTTGAATAAAAGTTTATGACCAACAACGATTTTTGTATGCAAACTACCAGAAATTTGTGTTTGTAGATAATTGCTCGGCTTATAGCTGAATATAAACATTCAATTGAAGCTCTTGCAGCATTAGAAAATTTTTTTTTCAAAAATATTGGGCTACAAGCTGAACCCCCTATCTTGTAGAGATTTCACTAGTTTCCAGTTTAATTTGGTGCAAAAATTGATCAGCTTACAGGCAAATAAATATGGTACCTTAAAAAGCTTTAATTGAAGCCACTAGATGTTTGTCCACTGACATTGATGGGTTGTTGCTGTTCCTTAACATAGATTTTGATTTATCATAACAATTTTGGTTTCAGTGTTCATTAATGAGACAAGGCAACCATTAAACATGTTTTTTTGGTTTTTGGTTGGTAGTGATAGTTTTCATTATCCTGTATGAACAAAGATCATGCATAGATGTATATTCAATTCACTGGAGATCTCCAAACTGATCCTTGAACCCAGAGCTGCATTGTTACGGGAAACAGCCTATTTGCAAGTTGAGTACTTTATTGAATCTGCTCCAAGGTAGCTGCCACCTAAAGAATAAATGGCATAGTTTAGGTTTCCTTTTACACTTCTAGTAAATATTTTGTGGTTAACAAACAGTGAATAATTTTTTCCTTACTCAAAGCCAAGAAAATACTTTGTAGTTATTAAACTACAAAGTTTTTGGCCATGTGTAATATACATGTACACTATGGGATTTCAACCAATAGCAGTATAATACGTAGTTACCCACGTCTGGGGCCAGATTTGGATCATATCATTGCTCATTCTTAGCTTAGCAGCATTGATTTTCACTTTTCAGTATGTCTCCAAAAAAACCAATAAGAAGCATCAGATGCCGTCAACTCCTGAGGGAAGCTGGCTTTCCAAATTCTGTTGAACTAACGACATCCCTGACAAACTAATGAACTGCTGGTGCAGAACCAGATCACTTCTAAATCCTTCTTCCCTGCCATAACCAAGTAAGATTTGGCTGACTTGGGTTCCTTTGTAGGCCACAAGATCATTGTCAGATGTGTAATACCCTGCCTTCAGCACAGAAGTGAAGAACCCCTGGCCATCAACCAGTCAGAGGAATCACATCTTCTCCCAGGGCTCCACTTACAACAGGAGCTCTCAAACATTGAAGCAGCATTATCCAGCCCATCACTCTCCAAGGATATTGCTGTAGCCAAATCCCCAGTGACTGCTCCTTCAGGTGCTCCTTATACAATCTCAACTTCATACAGTGAGCCTATGTTACCTTCTGATTACATGTATGGTGCTGACAGTAAACAGCTAACCTTTGCAGCAGTCTTATGCCCATTTTCTGCTCGCAAACATTAAGATTCTGGAGTCGCTTTTCACAAAGAACTCACGCAAGGCAAAGGAATACCTCACAGAACCTACTTTTACTGGTTTTCAATGCCTTGTAAAAAACAATATCCTTTCAGGTATAATTGCTGATTACTACACTACTTATTTATTTTACATATAGATTGGAGCGAAACATAATTGTTAGTAGTAGTACTTCTTGTTTTTATATTTGCAATGTTTATTTTCCTCAAAGACATTAGCCTTTTAGCGATCTAGAAATTTGAGTCAAAATAAAGTTATGTATGTATGTATTTACTTATTTAAAGTTTCTCACAATCAAAGGGACGCATTTCCAGACAAGGGCCATTTTAGCCTTTGATCAGGCCTACTGTGCCACTGAGGCTCTGGAAAATTTTTGCTGGGGTTCAAAATCAGATGATTTGAGTGCCCAGTATTTTGATGCCACTGTTGCTAAGTGCCCCTCCAGCATAGGGAAAACTCACATGGATTGCCGTTCATCAACAGGGGAGAAGTTCTACTTTCATTGTAATTTCAACTCAGCTGGTTGCCCTAACCCACAGTCTTGTCAATACAAGTACGTTTGCATAGACTGTTCCTCGGACAAGCACAAGGGTAAGAGCTGTACTGGCACCTCCAGACCTGCTAGCGCTGCAGCTCACAATAACTGACCCAACTCGGCTTTGCCAGCTTTCTTGTGCCCTGGCTCAGGTCACACAACACCCATCAAACACTGTCTTTACCACCAAACTGCACAAGGTTTTAACACATGCTGGTTTTCCAGCAATTTTCCAGGCACAGTTTTTGCCATGGTCGTGCTTCATTTGCCTTCTGATATGGTGCCCCCATGGAACTGATTAGCCTCTTATGGGACTGGTCTGCAAACGCAGTTCTTCTGTACATTGAAGAGCGCCTGGAACGTTCCCTTTTAGTGGGAAAACTTATACTTGCTCAAAATATGCCTAATCATTAACCTTTTTACCCAGGCAGTGAGGCCTGGGTTTAAATTTCGGCTCCGTTTTTTTTTCCTCGTTCAGTCACAAATTGCCATCTGGTCTCTAAAGCGCATGCATCACCTGTGCATGCGTACAGCACATGGAATTTACAGAAGTTGTCATCATGAAAAGTTAGCACAGATTCCTTGATTTCTGGGGCGATGAAATCATATACAAACAAACACACCGTTTGAGGTAGACCAACACTAAAGGACATTAAGCGTTTTCAGAACGAGTTGGTCTGCAAGCCTTACGAGAGATCAATTTACGAGCACACATTTTGAGTGAATTTGTCAAGAATCATGTTACACCAAAGGAGCCATCAACCAGGGCTATCAACTCTTCAACTTGATAAAAAGCATCTTCAGAAGCGTCATCGTATGATCGTGAACCAAGTAGAATCTTAGCACGAACTCAAGAACGTCTGAGCAACAAGAGCAGAAAGGTTAGAAAATTTGTTTACGAATGTATCTGTTCGAGTACACCTAAGTAAAACGCTCCGAGAAACTTCATTAAGTATAATAAAGATAAAATCTCGAACTAAACGATATTTTCTCGTTATTTTCTTGTAACAGAGTTATGTGTCTTTACAAGAGTGAAACCCATGTAGCAAATTATTGTACATTTAAGCTGAAAGAAGCTAATGTACATGTATGTTGACCCCAGCAAAACAATTCTTGGTTTGCACTGTCACGCAATCCTGACGCAATAAAAAATTTATTTGACAACCATTTAGTGGATTAAATCAAGAAATTGTGATGTTATAGGAGATTAATAAAGATGACACTTCGCTAATTTTTAAGTCTGTGCATTTTCCCAAGCTCAGATATTCGTTGAAATATTTTGCACAAATTTACAGAGACCAGTACCTCCACGGTACGCCAACATTGCGGCCAGAAAATAGTGTTAACATCTGGAGCTTACTTTGGCTATCTAGGCGACTGATTATCTGTACTGAACAAACAAGCATTTACATAAGCACTTTTCCTAGTACTTTAACTGCTGATTGGGCTAAAAATCACGACATAAGTATATGTTTTTTGACAAACACGTTTGTAGGTCTATGTCACGCATCGCCATAACTATGAAATTCAAAATATCTCACTTGCTTGAGAAATGCAAATAACAATGACAAAGGCTGAGGAAAATAGACTGAAACGTTTATAGGCTGATATAGAGACCTTGACTCTTTTCACGCCCTAAAGACCTGCAAATGTGTAATAAGCTATTAATTGATTCCAAGAAATGCAATCAAAAGCAGAAGAGCTTAAGCACATTGATTCGATTGAACTTCGTACAACTTCAAATGCAGAACATTTAGCTCAATTGCAATATAGCTAGTGCTTCTCAGTATAACGACTGCCTGGGTACACCCAGCAAACCGTCTAGTTCTTTTTCTTTTCACCTCCCGCTTTACCTGCTACCCTAGGTTTCGGTTTTTATGATTTTACTTGTCCAGTGGTTTGGGCAAGCCATATCATGGGTGCTTATGGTGGTTCCTTGCCTATACCCCTGCTGCTGCTTTCCTAGATCTGGTACACAAAGAAACTCAATGTATAAGTATATACTTGTCGTTGCGGTATTTCTTCAAGGAATATCATGAAGGATTACAGAAAATGTTTAGCCAATGATGACCAGCAAAGTTTTTTTCACTTGTATGCAGAGTAATATTTCCCTGTTGTCAAAAACCAAAAACTTTCCCTCCCTACAATACACACAGGGAACATTTTGCAGTTATTACACACCAAAATTATTGGTCTCACCCTAGTAAATGCACAAAATATTTTGCAGTTTTTAGTTCTGTCTCACATATGCAAACAAAATATTTGACATTTATTTTACAGCAAAGTTTGTGATCATTTCTCATAAAGAGTAAACATTTCACAGTAATTAAAGGACAGTTTTTGTCTTTTGTAATATATATATAATATAATCTGCAGTTATTAAACGGCAAAGTGTTTCCCATAGTATTATACTGAATACTTGTTTCGCAGTAAGCTAACTTTTTTCTTATATATGTATGTTATAAACCAAGTCACAATTTAATTTAAATGCAGAATTTGCATTTGTCAATCTAATAATGTAAGAAATAATTTAAACAGTTCTAACAAAAAACTGAATGTGTCATGTACACAGTACTTTATGGGTAGAGAATTATAATCAATTCAATTTTAATCAAATGAGACAAATCCACATTTTCTTTTACATCCCCTTGCATTTAGATCACCCGAGTGAGTCAAGAGAATTTCCAATATCAAAGTTTCTGCTCTTAGGAATTGAGTGTCTGACAGGTTCATTAGCATCCAGGGTGTATTCGTGGGATTTGAGTTTCTGCACAGTGTTCCGCATGGTGTAAATGCAGGTGATATCTTTGATTGGCCAAGGGATGATGCTGCTGATATTCACTTCACCTGTGTTTTTGAGGGACCAGTGCATTTGATTGGCATAAACTTATTGGCATAAGCTTCAGATTGGCTCAGTTCACCAACCTACAATGGATAAAGGCCTTTGAACACACCATTTTAGGAAGCTTCAAAATCCAAAGAAGAAAGCGACAATTCTTTTTTATGATAGCTTTCTTGCACTTCTGAACGAAAAAATTAATACACAGTGAGAAATTGCAATTGCAAACAACAAAATTACAATTATTAATAAAACATGTTAAAATGTTATGTAAAATTTCTTAATTCTGTTTTTCATTGTGTTTTTCATTCCTTTTCCTGTTGGTTTGCTTTACTTTGCTTTGTTAAGTTAGTGTGTATATTTTTAGTAATTTTTTGCATTCCCTTTTTCTTTCTTCTCTTTTTTCTGGTAGTTAAGTGTTGCAATAACATTTTATGAGTGCTCCTAAAGTAATAGTCAATAAGTTAATAAAATAATTTATCATATATGTGTACCTAAAGTTAATGTCAATAAGTCACTGTAAATTACAGAAAAACTAAGTAATTAATATGCTATTTAATTACTACATACTTTGAATTGTAAATGTCAATTAAGAGTTACTAACAAGATAATACTAAAATAGAAAGTTGAGAAAGCACCCAATAAAATGTGCCATGTGGGCTGCAGAACTGGCTGAATGCTGTGCAAGTGAATCAGAGAGTGATGACAGTGATATCAAGAATGCGCAAGGTGAAGAAGGAAGTTTGAAAAAGAAAGAAATAAAGATCTAGGAGCACTGTTACTCAGTGATCCAACAGTGCAATAAACTAAATCAAGAGAAGCCAGTGAGGAAGAGCATCCAGAACAGTCAGATGCCAAAGAGATTCCTGCGTCAACATCAAATGACATCTTCAGACACTTGAGGGAAACCTTAAGGAGATCAGATGCCTCCAGTTTGCAGTACAGGTAGGTGGAGTACATGCTCTCAGGGCAATAGTGAAGTATTGCGATGTATTGCATTTTGAAAAGGCTTCACTGAAAAGTACCACCAGCTATGGAAACCATCACTCAGAGGGGGATGTGAACATCCAGACTGCTGATTTGCTTCCAGGGGACCTTGATGTAGATAGGCCCACAGTAATTGAACTAGAGCTGGAGAGCTATTGCTGATACAGTGTTTGGGTGCCCCGCAGATTTGGCTCAGTTTTTTAACAATAAAAACAAACGTTGCCAAAAACATGACCAAATGAGATTGACGCAATCTGGACACCAGGGTGCAAGATATTACCGACCTAAACCATGCCTAGCTCCTGATCACAGGGTAAATCACACTTTTACCTTGATTTACTTTCTGCTGTCTTGGGCGGCATTCACAATTTTCCACAATATAAACACATCACAACGCTTTTTATTGCCTACATGTTAATACTGCTGATACCCGTAAATTGGCTAAATAAGCTATGAAGTCAATAATACACTCAGTCCAGGATTGTCACTGAGGACAAAACTGTTTGTTTTACCTCACAAATCTGTCAACACATAACTTTTAGCAGTGCAGATGGTTTGCCCTACAAAGACAAAATATTTCAACTCAGACAAATTTATCAAAGGAGCCGCTGTCCTGCCTCAAACTTTTCATCCGTCTTACTCTCTTTTGTTTTTGTGACTTGTGTCACCAACAAGTTCCAGTTCTTTCTGACCTCTTGGCGATCACGTTCAACTGAACTAACTACACGCATGGATCATCCTTTTTATTTAACTTTCAAAATCCCAACAACTGGAGTGCCTGTGGGCCCATGCCCAATTTGTCCAGTGTATGTGGTACACAGCAGAATGTGCTGATGCCATAATAATACATACATACACAAATGCATACATACATAAACTTTATTTAAGTGTCAATAAGTATTTAGCTCTACTTTAAGAGCTAATCAGGGACACTTAATTCAGAGCTAAAAATTGAACAAAACATATTTAGACATTTAAATAAAATTTACAATTCACCATAAAAGAATAAATTATTTACAATGCTAATTGTAACCTATTTGCTAATTGTAGCCTATTAACAGTATGAAATTAGTTAAATTATAGTTAAATTGTTAGTTTCATCGAATATGCATCCGTTCAATACTTTTTCTTTGGCAGGTGGCAAGAATTCCACTGACACCATGCCACTTCATTGAGCTGCTGAGCCCTACCAAGGCTATCTTTGGCCAAGTTTTAAGCATGTCTGTTTTATCAAGCTTTACGTATTGGAAACCATAAGTTCCCAATATGGCACTAGTTAGCAATCGTTCTAGCAATCTATCGTGAATGCTAAGGAAGATCGTGTGTAGTGATTCCTATACTTAGTGGGAGTTCTGTGGACTGCAACTTGCCATTTTTCCCCCTCATTTTATTTTATAACATTATAGTCTTAATAATTGTTTCTAGGACATTGTTGAACACAACAAGTTTTACTTGACAACAAGAGATCAAACAGCACAGATACACTATCCTTGTATACAACAGACTCAAGGAGCTTTCAGGTTTTGTAAATCTATGCCTGGGAACTGAGAAAGACAAGACACAAAACCAAAGCTGCAGAATGCATGAAAGAACGCAACGATGCCATCGGAAACACAGGCCAACATTTGAATGGAAGAAATGGGCAAAGAAAGGAAGCCTCAGAATGTACGCCGACATCTGGATTTCAGGACCTTCCAATGCCACCAAAAATAATGAAATGTGGATGCCCAAAAGGAGCAGAACTGACGGTCGTTGGCATCCCTAAAACTAAGAAGAGGAAGGTGGAGGGACCAATATTGTTACCTAACAAAAACCTGAAACCATATGACAAGGAAAGGATGATACTGGAATGTGTCACTAAGAAAAGGATAGTGGTTGCTGAAGCAATAAATGGCAAGAGACTTTTGGACAATGATGACATTCAGACGAACATTCACTTAATACCGGACACTGTACGTGAGAGGGACAACATTGACATTTTGCAAGTTGAAAAGTTCTTGAGCAAAGATTCATGGTTCCAGCCTCTAGAGATACTGCAGAAGAAAGAACAAAACTGCTTGGCACCGCAAGGCCTGTAGCAAGGCGATAAAGGACAACCAGGAGTCAATTGCTTGTGATTGCTGTTTGTTGTGGTATCACTTTTTATTTTCCTCTTTGAGTACCAAACCTAAAGCAAGAAACTGGTTTTGTAAAAGTGGCAAAAACAAATTCAATTAACTCTATTCACACCAGTTCTTTAGGACAGGGAGGTGGACTTCGGCCTCGAGTCCATTTTTTCAGGTACTGAATGTATGACATCTGTCTAAAATATTGTCAAAGAAGTATTAGGAAAAACATTCTGTGATGTTTCGCAGGGCATAACTCAGAAGATTGCATTAATAGCTGGTAATGCTTATAGTCCACAAAGCCAGCAAAATCTGCTCCCCTCCCACTCATTTCGGTCTGAAAAGGGTTAAAAAAGATCAACGTCCTTGCTTGCAACAGTGCATATCAAGATATTGATTACGTATTGAAGAAATAATTATCTCTTGTACACCTGTTTTCATACACAACAGCAATTTCAAATTCACTTGAATGTGGCTCAGCCTTTTGAATTTCTAAGAAGTATTGATGTCTCCACTACAATATATGCAAAGAAAAACTGTATAGCTACCACAGGACATTCATGCTGTTTGGTGGTTACAATGTTACATGTAACCTGTTTCGTTTGCATGGTAATTTTAAAAGTTTTTTAACCTCCTGTCAGTGAATGTTTCAATAATGTATTTGTCATCTTTGTAATAATTATGGTGCAGAGAGTTCAACTATTTTACACGTCATCTATTTAGGAATAATAGTTGATTCACATCACTAGTTTAAACATTTATCTTTTCCTATACATCTAACCAGGAATGCTGTGTTGGGTGGTAATAAGATCCTTCAAAAGGCTCAATAATTTGCCAATAAATAAATTCCATTTCCAAGAAACTCAGACTTTTGTTTAGCGGTCCTCAGAAACGAAAAAAAAAAAGAATTAGAGATTATAGGGGCTAACTAATTTCTATCTCACAGTTGCAATAATGATTATTAATCACTTCTACTTCCCCTCGTAGCATTGTTGTTCTCTATTATCAATCAATGGCCAGAAACACCGTCTATGTCACATATGGTAATGCCAATAAATTTGTTGTTATGGTTATTGTTGACTGCCAAGCGTAGAAAAAAATTATCTACATTTATATATAGAAACTTTAAGACTAAAGTTGTCAGTTACTCAAGTTTCACACACAACGCGATCATTAGAGTAACTGTCAATTTACAGTTTCTCTTTAATTTCTATTTCGCTCTACATGTATTTGTATCGAGCATTCCTGGGATTTGGTGAAACCACATGCATTTCTCTTTGTTTATACATATGTACATATTTTCAGGGAAGTACGCAGCCTGTGTGGGTGATTTAAAAGCACCAGGGTCCAGGGGTATGCTGCCCCTCCCCCGCAAAAGTTTGAAGAATCATGTTGAAGTCTGGCGTTGTTGCATTCTGAGAACTCATTACATCGTCTGTTTTCTAATAATTCCTCTTTTTTTAACACTCACTCCCTCCTAACCCTAACCCTTTATGAGCCATGATGGAGTGGGGGAGGGGGGTGAAGGGGGGGGGGGTTGCCAGCAGTCTTGTTTACATAAAATGGTGTAGCTTGAATCTATGGGGTAGAAGGACTAGAAGATGGTTTCCAGTCCATACTACGCAGTCTCAGCACCCTAATGTTTATAAACACAAGTCTCACTTGATGGAATGTGAATCGATGTTATTCATTACGAACCACATACCTCATCTTTCAGGCCTTTCAAATTCTTTGTCCAACAGCATCATAAATTTTTACAGCTGCAAAGTTGTTTCATCAAGTGATCTGAGAATGATTCAAATCCATAATAGGAGGTTGATATGTAACTTTGAATTTACTTCATGTAAGCAGTTGCAAAATGCTTTACATTTTTTGATGTCTTACATGAAACAAAACAGAACTCTCCAGAGTATGCAGTACGGACTGGAAATCATCTTTATTCAGGAAACTATTCGACTGCCTGACACGGAGTATTTACGATTTCCTGTCCAGAAGCCCTTGGAAAACACTACAATTCACGGACGAAACAAAACACTAGTATTTCAGTGGTAATCGTACCCTTGAGCCATGTAAACAAGAAAAGCATCGCCTAGGATGGTATAGTTGAAATATATTGAGTGGATTAACTTAATATTTAAGGAAATAGTTGACTGCCGGACACAGAGTATTTACGATTTCCTGTCCGGAAGCTCGTGGCGAGCTTCAAAGTTACAAATACCAGTTTACCAAGTGGTGAGCTCTCAAAACTTCACACTACAGTGGAAATAGTGAAAGTTTCTGCCATATAAACAAGGATTTGATATTATTAACTGAAAATTCAAAAAAAAAATTGACTGCCGGACATGGAGTATTTCAAAAAACCTGTCCGGCTGCCGGACATATAGACACAGCGGAGAAAAAAACTGATGATAAAAGTTATCCCAAGTAGAACAAACCTTAAAGGGAGAATTGTTCAAAATCAAGAGTAATTTTTCTTGAGTTCATCACGAAGGATACCATTCACAAATGAAGAACCATCTTCATTAAAATGAAAAAGTTCTCATGAGAAGTGATTTTTATCTTCTCGAAAGACAAATTATTCTCGGGATGAGGACTATTTTTGGAACAACTTCAGAATACCCAGCCACACATGCCCTCCTTAAATCTACTGCTCGCGTGGTCCATGGTCCGCAGTCCGGCAGTCGATGAACAAGAAATGAACTAAGTGTTGAACTGAAGTGTTACCGCAGTCCGCAGTCCTGCAGTCAATGAACAAGAAATGAACCGAGTGTTAAACTGAAGTGCTACCGCGGTCCGCAGTTCCACAGTTGATGAACAAGAAATGAACTAAGTGTTAAACTGAAGTGCTACCGTGGTCCGTGGTCCCGCAGTGGATGAAAGAACGAGGTATATTCGTGGGTTTTATATACAGTTATTATGTTAATTATCACGACTGTGGGACTGCGGTAGTAGCATTTGAAAACACATATTAAGAGTACAGTATAAGTGTCACACTAAAAGTTGATCAATTAAGACCAAGATCTGGGTCTTTGAACTAAACAACCTCAAACTTAAGAATGTCAGGTCTTGAACTGAATATTGTTTTCAATGTCAGAGTATTGTTTTAAGATTTGCTGAAATCGCCAAGCATTTTAATTATGAATGCTTAAATCGATTCTTGTTTTAAGAGATTTAGTTATTAATTTAAAGATTACGAAGCCAATTTAAACTCAGACCAGCATTATTGCTTTCCTGGTCATGTAGTGAGGTTTATGACAAAAATTATTTGCTGAGGTCTCAAGGATCTTAAAAATACTACTCATCAAAATTTAATAGATCAGACATTCTAGCCAGAACACAATTTATTTTATTTTGGACCATCCATTAAACAGTTAAATACACTACAAACACAAAGGCAGTTCACACATTGCCACTCTACTATGAATATAAATAACACCAACACGTACAACTACACAGTTTGTGTCATCAAAATCCTGTTAAACTTCAAATTATATCATCAAATTTATATAAAAGTAATTAATATAGAGTAATTATAAAGCATTATCCATAGCTTACCTTTCAATAAGACAGGTTCACCTCTGGTTTCATTTGTGGAGCAGTGCAAAAACCTGCTATGTACAGACCTAACATGTTTTGTGAAGGAGTTCACTTTACAGTATTCTTTGGTACATCCCTTGATGTCGCAGCGAATAGTGAAGTGTCGATCCTCGTGAGAATGATTAGAGTTGTAGTGTGTCAGTAAAGACACTAGCCACAGGGCCAAAAAAACTTGAACAAAGGAGACAATGCCAAGTCATTTCTGTCCTTTCTGTGTTCCCAAAAAAGGGCGTAAATGGGCATGAACCGTCTGAAGATAGACAAGAAACAAAAGGAATTGGAACTGCCCCTTCCTTGCTAAAGACGTTGCAATGGCGAATCATGGCGATGGAAGTCCTAGTTCTGTTGGCATTGTCAGTTCAGGCTTTGAGTGGGTTTTTGCAGGAAAAGGGATTCCAGAAGGAAATTGTCGATTCCTTAAAAGGTATGGTGGATTTTTTCTTTTTATTCAAGATGTATTTCAACAAAAAAGGTCATTGGAATGTTTTGGTGGGAAGTCAATCGTGCCGTAAAATTTGCCCGCTGAAAAGGAACTTTGGTAGTCTGTCACAGAAAGTTCCTAAAAATATAGAATATTAAGTCTTGCCACGCTCCAAGGTTACAAATCTATCTGAAAAGCCGGTAACTGACATGCTTGTCACATTTAGAATCGCCCGATAATCTCGATGCAAGATCTGGTTTCGATTCATTTGAGTGGGAAACCGTGTCACGGATTTCAGTCAAATTTTGACACAAAAAATGGTCATCAAATTCAGTGAAATATGAAGATAACCACTTAAAAACAGTGAAGGCATATTTCGCCAACGCAGTAAATACAAACGAAGGTATGATGGGGCAGAAATTGAGGAATATTGAAACGGATTTTGATGTGGGGTTTTGAAAAACTCCGGGGGAGGCGGGGGTGGGAGGGTACTCCCTTTGATGGGCTATATAGGTATGTGAGGCCACAAAGGGTATGGTTTTTCAGCTGTTTTGGTCATAAATAGGGTATTGGTTTTAGTCATTTTAGTCATAAATAGGGTATGGTTTTTGCACTCGTCTTGAATTAGGTATGTTTTTTAGTTCTAGCAAGCTACTTTTTAATGATCATTGATAAGATCAATCAACAAAAGCCCTTCACTGTTCACAATGCCTTTAACATCAGTCTGAACTAGGGAACTAAGTATTAGGGCAGGTCTGCGAGTGGGAAAAGACCACATCATTCACTGGAAATTTAAGAGGTATTGGCACTCCATGCTCCATGATTTTCCACTTTCCAAATCAAAAAGGTTCATAGTATGGTTTTCTGTTGAAACATGCTTAATTGATACTTCATTTGGCTAATTTCATATCGCTTTGCATTACAGATAACAATGTGGATGGTGCAACATTTTTGAAACTCACAAAAGATGATTTAAAAGACATCTTTCCATTATACTTTCTTTTGAGTAAGAAAGTCTGGGATTTTCTGGAAGACATTGTAAGAGCTGACTGATCATAACTCAAAATTGACATTTGAAAATAACTTTAGACCTTTAGGTCACAGTAACCTTTAGTTAAGTTCTTTGGCCTTTTATGTTACACTGTCTGTAGTGCATGTACCGGTAATTTTTCTATGAAAGTTGATTTTGGTATCCACTAATATTCTGACTATGCATAATTTTGTGCTGAAATCTATCCTGTTGTTATTTTTTGGTGGGTAAAATGAGCTGGCATATAATATTAATTATATATATATATATTTTTAATAAAGGAGTGAAGATCTTAAAGTGGTTGTACCTGTTGATGATAACAATGACAATATGGGTCTTGACGAGGCAAGTTATGACCTAAACTTGTAACTAACTGATAACAATCAAAGTGTGATTTCATCACACATTGAATGTTGTCAACACTTGCAACTGGAGCAATTATTTTTTGTATGGTATGGCCATTTGTTGACTAGACAAAATATTTGGACCTGTCAATCTGATTGTCTACCTTGGCAGATCAGAGCTGGAATTGTTTGATGTTTACCTGTTTATGTCAGTTGTCTCTCTTTGTGGCAAATAATGATTTACTTTAAGAAAGTGGTGTTCGGTCTGTCTAAGTTCAAGCCTGTTATAAGGCCCTTGTTGAACTGAACTGATGTGATTAAAGGTAACAAGTTGTATAATCAACTAAAAAAAACACTTAGCTGACCCTCTCCAAGAATGTACTTCATGTGTTTCAAAATTTCTGTATGCTACTCGGAATGTATGACTCAAGAAGGCCAATTTTGTGCCCATTCACTATTCCAGAAATATAAAATATTTGTTATTCCTTTGTTACATGAATCCGGAATGTTAAAGGGTACCAGAAAAGAAAATCGACACATGGGATGTTATCTTATTGTCAAAAAGATGCTAGTGAACTTGGGGAAAACGAAGATGATGAGCTACATGCAGAGTTACTTAGAGAAGTAAACAGCACCAAATAAAATCTTGCAGCTATTCAAGAACTGCAGGAAAACACATTTGAGAAAAGGAAACATCACATTCAGCAACTAGCTCATGAGAAGACTGACAAGAACATTGTTGATGAGATTGTGACCAAATACCCTTTTTTTAAAGTCCATGATTGTGTTGTAAGTATTATTTATAATTGTGCACCAAGGTGTCCTTATCCTTTTCTGGGAGTGGGCCTGAAAGAGAACAAGGGAGGCAAATATGTGCAATTATAAGTTGGTATTGTCTGCACCAAATACATGGAGACAAAACTTATTGCCATCTTGGATGTGCATTTGTTTGCCTTGGTCACCATGTCAAAGGAGTTATGTGATCTTGAATATATTATTTTGTTC
>Ga0126339_10000677_pt1 | contig 20030 bp, 13 predicted proteins | sample OrbTmetagenome_2_FD_92532 | JGI IMG/M metagenome (GOLD analysis project Ga0126339, IMG submission 92532) | Coral microbial communities from Petempiche,Puerto Morelos, Mexico - Orbicella T R C metagenome | ecosystem: Host-associated > Invertebrates > Cnidaria > Coral | place: Petempiche,Puerto...
AAGGCTCCCCCCCAAAGGCAAAACCCAAAGACCCCCGGGGCTAGGGAAGCCGGACCCAAAGGTACGGGATCGAATGCCCCCCCCAAAAGTTATATTCGGATTGGCCTGGAACAAGCTTGGAAAGGGGGGGTGGGGGGGGGGGGGTCATTAAAAAGAGATAAATGTCATTTGCATTTGAAAAGACTCCCCACATTAGCCTCAGTTGCAAGCTAGTTCCAGTCCGATACCGAGAATACGAATATGGTCTGTGAAGCCAGCGCGTCTCCCACCTTGGAAATTCTTCATGAAGGAATAAATGACAAGCCAACAAAACAATTATATTTCTTATGACATAAACAACCGTGTTGTTCTTATTGGCGAACTTCAGATAAATCTTAAAAGTTTATCAATAATCACCAAAGGGAAACACTTACAGGCTGACTTAAGCTGAGCGACAGAAATCTCCCGATCTCCACAGACCCCTCGCGCCAGGTTAGTCCAGGTGAGAAGACAGAGCACAGACTCGGGGATAACTGACATCAAGCCCTCTCTGATTGCCTGAACCTACAAGGAAATAACAACATGACAATCAAACCATACCTGCTCGTAAGCATACGTTAACGTTTAAAGACATAATGGTCATCGCAGTTATGTACACAAGTGAAGCAGCTGTGAAAATAAAGCTTGACCTCTGCGAATACCGATGTAGTGCTCTACCAACTAAGTTATCAAGCTACCTGAGAGGTGTTCACGTTGCGAGTTCGTAATATACCCGTAGATGGTGAAGAATGCAAGTGAATACGTGAAAGATCATATATTTGAACTGCGACGAAAGATGTGAAGGCAAGAATGATCATCAATGATCAATCATGTCTGTACATCTTTCTACGCAGTTCAAATATATAATCTTTCACATATTCACTTGCATAACTTAAGATAGCGTTATCACATCCCAATCCTATAGACCTGAAGCGCTATTTTAAAATCACCACTTACAAACTGGCAATTTCCTAGCATTGCGTGATCCTTAATTAGTTAAGTCAAAGATACAAAGTGAAAACACAATGGCCAACATACACCAAAGACATTTGCAGCGAGCAGTAGTTACCATTATTTACAGAAATTTTACCGCGTTTAAATCACGTTTTTTTTTACTCTACCTATCTACTTCACAAACACTCTTCAAACTGTATTATCCCTGTTTAGTGAATTCAGTCATCCGGGCCTTTCTCACTAAGCTAGTGTACTCCTGTCTCTCCTCAGACCTCACTACTCTCCCCTCCCCTCCTGGAAGTAACTCCACACGCCGACCGTCACTCAACACAGTGGAGAACGTGCACTCGTTGCCATAGCTACTGAGGTATGACGCTTCATCTTGGACTTCTAGTTCACCTACGATAAGAAGTTAAAGGAATACCGTGAGCTTAGAAAATGCTTCAGGGACCAGTGAGTTACTTTTGTTCGACAAAAGCACCACGAAATCGTTTCAGTACAATCTGGTCAAACGAACGTAGCATGTGTACAGGAAACTGCACAAGGACAAATTTAAAAGTCTCTTCTCCCCATAGTACAAAAGAGCCAAGAGATAGTCACAGGTTAGGCGGAGAATTTTGCCTCGAATTGCAGAACCTTTGGCACGCTTCTGTGCGGAACACAGCAAAGGCAGACAACAACAACAAAAGAGGAACAGAACGCAAATTGTGCGCAGCTGTGACACACATTGCGATGTATCATGCTATTCAACGCGTCTCGCAAAAAGATCAAAAGCGCGCAAAATAAGGAAACAAGAAACAAGTTGCACAACTCATAGCACACGTACATGTGATGGCGTATTTAGTTCCCTCAACTGCGCACAGAAGTTAACGTCTTGTGAACCTATCACACCACCTGTCCACCTCGAGAAGCGACAGCACCCACGCGCGACGAAGTTCCCTGAAAAAAATCGCGCGTGTAGCGCGCAAGTTGCAGGACAAATTATTCCTTGCAACGGTCAACAGTGTCAACATGTCTGCAGAGATCACGTGTTACTCTCACCTGTTATGTGAACAGCAGCTTCATCAATGGCGACGTAGTCCTTTGCCCACGTGACATGCTCTCCAACAATGAGCTTCCAAACAAAAGGAGGGAACGCCAGAGTGAGGCTCTCATCACTGCGATACGCTCCTCCCATGAGGACCCCTAGCCAATGGAACAAGTGCAGAGTGTCACAAGAGGGATTGGGAATGAAACAGTCCAGAAAATCACCAGTCTTCTCCTAAGAAAAATCATACCGCGAATATTAACACTCTTTTATTGGCTGACTGACTGACTGACGGACTGAATGACGGACGGACGGACGGACTGACTGACTGATTTGACTGACTGAATGTCCGATTGACTGACTGATGAGTGCCAGCCAGCACACTGACTGACTGACTGACTGGTTGACGGACGGACAGACGGATGGACTGACTGACTTATTGACTGACCGACTGACCGACTGACCGACTGACTGTCTACTGATTGACTGACCAACTGACCAGCCAACAGACCGACTGACTGCCCGACTTATTGACTGATCAACTGACCTAGATTTATATTCTATTCCAACCTAAATTACTCAATGCGGCCAAGAAGGAGTGTACCTTGTGATTAGGAGTTCTGATCAGATATGGCAGGATCTCTGGTATGCGTTCTTCAGGAGGGCACAGCTCGTCAACAAGTTCAGCCAAAGAGTCACGAAAACCTCCACCCTAGTGTGGAAAGGGAACAAAGTTAAAGAAAAAATGTCTGCTAACACCAAGGGTTGATTTCTTAAAAGATGTTAAGAAAGCAGTGGTTTTGACTGGATTTAGAAGACACATGTCTGTTGGGTGTCTGTTGTAAAAATTCTCCATCAGACCACAAACGGTGAAAGCGTTTGCCATTTCCTTTCTACAAGTTCTGCAAAACCTAACTAAGCCTAAGCCTAACTAAGAATCCCATTAATTTGCATCGACCCACCTGATCAATTATGCCTTCACCTACAAACTTCACTTCCCACCATTGGCCATACTTCCTCTTGTTCCAGCTACAAAGAAACGAACATATTCTTTAACATCAGTACAGGTGCACTCACCTTCAAACTCATACCCTGGGACTTGTTCGAGCGTGTTTTCCCGCGGTTGGCAAAGGGAACTTGATTTCCCGCGCTTGGCAAATGAAACTCGTTTTGCCGGCACGTTTTCCCTCGATAAGCACCCAACGCTTATTTACCACCAATTTTACGTTTACGTGAGCCCTGATTCGTTTATTTGTTTATTTTCGGCCAAAGCAATTGGCGCTATAATTATTTTGGTCTTCGCTCACAACAGTCACTAAATAAACACAAAACCAAGCTTACTGACCGAAAATGAGCCTTCTCCCCTCTCAGCTCATGGTAAACCTGTAAGAAAACACTGTTCCGCGACTCAGCATGGCGCTCGATCAGCGGTACTCGTCTATCCACCATTATCACGGGCATGTAATCAGGAGCCCACAGTTCAGCGGTGTGTAACAGCTCTTGAACCAAGCGCCACCGCTGATTGCAGAGCGGCAACAGAAAACGCATTTTTAGCAGTAGCGATGATAAATCGTACGCACAGAGTTACTGCTGTCATTTTCCTGCTTGCTAGAAGAGCTGACACTCCATTTTCGAGATGACCCAGCTGACTGGTCTGTAATTTTAGTAGCCGGTTGCGCCGAGGAACTGGACTGTTGAAGTTCAATTTTCTCCTGCCTTGAGGCCTCTAGTGAAGACTCCACCTTCTGTTGAATAACAGAAAAAACATAATTACTTCACAAAGCTTAAAGGCAGCTGTATTTACTTTACATTTACTTTACATTGGTGTGCAGTTCCTGCACACCAATTGAAAACTGTTCACATACCAAAGTATGTTTCGTTCACGAGAGAACGTGCGTTATTTTGAGCCCGCGCGTGCGCAGATATGCATGAATCATAACAGTTAACTTATTTGCACATTTTATCAACTTTTAGCAATCAGCCTTCTTGTAACGGTTACCGTAGATTTTGAGTTGTAGTTCCGTTTTGCTGTAAATCTCTTGAGTCACCGGGTAAGTGTTCGCCATCAGGCGTCCAACTTTGCTTATGTTTTTCTTTCGTTTAGTTTCCTTTAGTGTTCATGCCTTTGTTAATATTTCTAGATTTCGAAGTAATCATCGATAACGAATGGAATTAAATTGTTGTGATTCAAGTGTCGAATGATAACGGTGGTAACGGTGAATTGTGCGGGGAGTGAAACAAAATCTTTATTATTGTAAAGCTCATTTGAGTATGCATTAAGTAGAGGCTGTAAAATATCATTTTGATTCTGAGTGTGCTTTACAGCAACAAAAAGCATACGGATCTTATGCAACACAATGTAACCAATCACAGCAAATAATTTATTTTTTAACTAATCAGAAGCTTAACCTGTGACTTGGCTTGTGCGTGTTTTCCCGCGCTTGGCGCCGATGGCATGCTTTTAAGTCTAGCTCTGATTGGTTCATAGCGCTTTTTGATTTTGTTATGATTGGTCAGATACGATCACTTGATTTAGATGTCAATGGAAAACTGCAGTAGAAAACAGCTCTATTAGGCCTTTTCACAAATATCCGGATATTTTATGAGATATTTGGAAGTTTCCGGGATATTTAGAAAATATAAAGATGTTTAGAAAATTTTAGTTTATTCAGAAATATTCATACCTTTTTTAGCTTAGCCCTGTGTTTTCCTCGCTATTTTCTCGAAACACTACTCAGTTCTATGCCAGAAACAATCCAGGTCAGCAATGTCCTACTCCAAAAATGTATTCACTAAAAGCGCTGAAGCAACAATTTCCGAAATGAAGGATGCTGGCAATATGGAAAGTTGTGAAAATTTCGGCCAAAGTGAATCAAAATCAATGTTTTTGTACAACAAGACTGGGAGATTTTTAGAGCGTTTTTCGAGTTATTTGGAATGTTCTTTGATATTTAGGAGATTTTTAGAGAGTTTCCTGAAAGATATATAGGCGATTTTACGTGATATTTGTGGAAAGGCCTAAGCTCTATCAAGGACAAAATTAACTTTGTTCAAGACCTTGGCTAGCAGCTTCTCTTCCTCCTTGATTTTCTTCAACAGCGCTTGCAGGTTGTTTTCGTAATGTTCTTGTTTCTGTTGTTTAAGCATCAGTTCGTTCCGCTGCAACTTCGCATCAACAATGTCCATGTCAACAGTTAGTCCTTGTGGAGGTATCTCCTACTCTCGAATGCTGTGAACTAGTTGCTTTTGTTCTTCCACAAAATGTATCTACCAAGAAGCAAAGGACAAAACAAATGTTAAAGGCGAAATCTTAGACAGCGTCCACACTACGCCGGAGAAATTTGAAAACACAGCTTTATTTCTACGGCTACGTAGACCTACTGTCCACACTAATCCGTCACGAAAACAGAGCTTTTCGAAAATGCTCTACAAACCGGAGGAAGTTGAAAATGCCGGCTTTGCGTTTTCGTGTGGACGGAGAGCATTTTGAAAACGGAGCATTTCAAACACAATGGCTTCACGATAACCATGTGATTTTCCTGACCGAGTTTTCCTCAAATACAAATGCAAAATGACCGGCGATTGTTGCGTTTTCAAATTCCTCGGGTGTAGTGTTGACGGGGCTTTAACACATGCATGACATTGAGTACTCTCAGGTTCAAAAGATGGAACATGAGGGATTTGAAGCTGATAAGAAATGTTCTGCACATTGATGGATCTCGAAAAATTCAAAAAGCACCTCCGCAACACCCAATAACAGGGTTGCTGTCACATGTCGTTCTTGAGAAGACACGTGACAGACTAATTATAAGTTGCCTTTTATTGTCTGAAAAAAAAAATGTTATGACCAAGTTTAAGTTGATGCTAAACCATTTAATTCAACCAGGACGCAAACATGACATAGAGAGCTTAAACAATGACGACGGCGACCCCGAGGACATAGCCTAATAAAAAAAGAATTTACATTTTATCTTTGAATTTTCCAATTGTCTAGATCTGCTCAGTTCACCTATTGGTCTCAGAGCTTGCTCACGCTAATTATGTGACGCCAGCGTTGAATTTCAAATGAAAATACGAAAAATTAGCCGCCTCGTTCTTGTTCTCCAAAATACATAGAACGTAGTCATTTCACGTTGTCCTTGTTCAGATGACGGTAAAGAAATGTACAAAGATTTACAACGCACATGCACTGCCATTGTTCTGCTAATTAAACCTTTTGTTTGGTGGCATTCTCATTGTCGTTGCCGTTGCAGTTTGCTTAAGCTCTCTAATTAATCATCATCAACAGGTGTACTAAAAAGATCTCCCCAAATTTCACCAGATGTGTCTGCTGGACATGGCCAAATCTTGGTTGGCCCTTGTCTGATGTCAAAAGACTCAGGGCTGTTTTGAGTCACCTGTAGCCTTACAAGATCTTCACACCCGTAACAAACTTGTTATTTTATGGGTGAATGGTACCAGTGAAAGGCAATTTCACCCGTAACAACAGCACATGGGCCAATCAAGCATACTCAGCCGTAACAGGTTACAGCCAATAATGACAGCTCTGTGACTGATAGTTTTTGCAGCACTGTAATGATTGACAATGAATAAAATCAATAGTAACCATGAATAAATCCATACATGAAATTAGTTCTTATGACATAAATGCATTTTTTCACCTTGTTCTTCACCGACCTGAGTTGCTCCTTGTACCTTTCAAGGGATGTTCCTGAGGCTGTTGTCTTTTTGACAATCACCTCCTGTTGGTGATTAGTCTCATCTTTGGGTGAATCATCAGCTTTCCCCTCCACGACACGCTTTGACAAACCTTCTTTTCTCTTTGAAACTGGAGTCAGGCTTCCTCTGGACTCTGAGAATAGCCACGATGACACGAAGGAGGACTCCGAAAAGGAATCAAGCTGGAATTTATTCGGACAAAAGGTCTGGTCTCTCAACATAGAGGGCCCACTCACGAGATAAAGCACGGAGTCAAGAATCTGAGCAATTCTAAACAGAGCAATAGCCTGGTAAGCTAACTGCTCTGGAGAGAGGCCAGCAAGACGTAGATGGCTCATGGTACTAGCCTTGGAAAACAGTTCAGGTATGACACTTTCAGCCTTGAACCAGCCCAGTTGGATTGATGATGCAAATATGTAACTTATGTTAGCAAATTGATACAATTCATTCAAATGATGAGCAATATAGAGGTATCTAGACAAATCTTCTGTATGCCGTAGACACATCTGTACATTGATTTGTCAGATTGCCCAAGGTTCTCTTAGTTAATTCACCTTCCTGCTTTTATGATGAGAGAGAAATTAATCAGTATAAGGACTGATGGTTTGGTCTTCATTGGACCAAGTAGAATCCTTTAACTGCATAGACCTTTACAAAGGTCATACACTCTATGCACTTGCTGATTTACATGGCTCATCCCAATTTTTATTTAAGTCAAGAGGAGGGAGAATGGGCAACAATTTGGTACTGTAGCGAGTTAAGGTAAAGTCTGCATCGTGCCAAGAGGTTGATTTTGCCAGAGCTCACCCATGTTATTGTACCTGTACTTAAGAAATATTTCTACCTCCCCCAGATGGGATGCTAGTCCAAAGTAGCATTACTCCCAGCATTAAATTCGCCGGTACCCATTTATACACCTGGTTGGAGAGAGGCACTGTGAGAGTTAAAGTGTCTTTCACAAGAACACAGCACAATGTCCCCTGGCAGGGCTCAAACCTGAACTGCTCGATCCAGAGTCCAACACGCTAACCATTAAGCCACTGTGCCTCCATATCAGTCATGGTAAATTTAGTAATCCTTAATGACCACTTACAGGTTTCCAAACAGAAAGTGAAATAGATACTGTTCATTTCTACATATATATACCGTATGTATGAGCCAAGTGGGACCCAAGTGGCCCAACAGGCTGGAGCTTTTCCTGGTTTCTGTTGCATGAAGTGACTACTGACAAGTTTTCAATCTACTCCCCCCTGGATGGGATGCTAGTCCATCGCAGGGTTACCCCCAGCATTAAATTTGCCGGTACCCATTTGTACACCTGGGTGTAGAGAGGTCCTACGAACTTCGCATAAAAAGCGCACAAGACCAAGATCATTGTTTATGTCCCAGCCTTTTGAAGGTACACTGGATAACCTTTCCATGTGCACTTTCTCTAAGTCAATAAGTACATTAGTATGTCGTGGGCCATGTGATCCAGATGACGTGTTTGAAGCTCTACATTCATTATGTATACTTAGTTGACAAGAAGAATCTTTGTCTGAAAAAGACTTGCAAGACAATTTGTCAAGTGGTTGGCTGTCACTTAATGTACTTGGGTGTTTTGTAGTGTTGCATAGCCTTGTTTCCTGAGAATTGTTATCACTTGCAACAATTGAATCATTAGCAAGAGTACTTGCAATCCTCCTCAAGACTGCGACCTCCCGCCGCCATGTTGGATTCTCTTTCGTTACCAGTTTCTTTCGCGTAACGAAAAGTTCTCGCAAGGAAGACCGTTTTACACGGGAACGTTACGCGGGATCCCGTTATTCACGGGGAAAAGTCGAGAAAAAATTCGGGCGCCTAAATTTTTCCCCGCCCGTTTAGACTCTCCCCTTCCCCACTAACTGCCCCTGGGTCTCCGAGGATGATCTCGCGTCATGCTGGGTGTTTTATTTCTCTGGTTGTTCATAGCCTGATTAAACTAACCCAGGATAAGCGAGAGTTTTGATTTGAGTTGGTAACTTTGCGGTGAGGTTTTCTGTGTATTGTTTGGCCTTCTGTTTTGAGTTTTAGAGCCGCTTTCTACTTCTGTTTGTGGAACTATGCATTGAAGGATTCATATTGGTTAAAGAGAGGCTCGTCCATTAATTTTATAAGCTGTGAAGGATAAGATGTTGCACCCAAAGGAAAAGTTAAGAAAAGAATAAGAAACATCGTAAATGATCTGTCTCATAGGATGATACCAACTAACCTATTTAAGCCCTTTTAACAGAAAGCTTATTAACTCTGCTAGCCCTTAACTGGATTCGACTGAAATTTCTCTCTTAAGGTGGTCGTGCAGATCGCTTCAAGACACTGACCATAAAACTGTACTCCGGTTGAACACCTAATGCAACGAGGTGACCGTCTAACAGTGGTGAATTACAAAAAAATATCCAATTGGAAAGTCCAAAAGGTAACTACGTCCGCTTAACAGAGGTGACCGCTTAATGGAGGTCAAATATATAGTGAATATGTGAATTTGAATGGTGACCTTTTAAAAGAGGGTGACCGCTTAACAGATGGCCGCTTAATAGAGGTGATCGCTCAACGGAGGTCAACTATATAGTGAATATATGAATTTGAATGGTGACCTCTTCAAATTAAAGAGGGTGACCGCTTAACAGGGTTTGACTGTAATTTGATTTAAGACCTGTTGCGCTAATTTAATTTCGGTAGTTTAAGGAAGGAAGTTTATTGGAGAGGGGCACTAATTTGGGACGGGACCTTTTTTTTGGACCGTGGTACAATATTTGAATGAAAAACAACAGATACTGCGACTGCAGAACCGTAACAATAGGCACTCTGAGAGTCAATGTTCAATATTACGTTCAGATGAGAAAGCAGACTTCATAATTTGTTCCTCGAATCCGTCTATTCTATGTCAATGTCTTAAACTTCATATTCGTGACGAGGGGCGCTTATTGGAAGAGGTTGCTTATTGAAAATAATAATAATAATAATAATAATAATAATAATAATAATAATAATAATAACAATAAAAACAGTGCTCAATGGATAGGGTAAGGAATGCGTCATGGAAAGAGAGCACTAAATCGAATCATTACGGTCCCAAAAATAGCTTTAACGTTGTTTAACGTTTTTTTGTCGATTTTTTTAATGGACCATGGTAGCTGGATCTCTTAGGTAACAACCTATCCCAGGATAAATAGGGAGACAATGAAACAAGCTGGTAATAGGAACGGAATTCTTCATCACTGATTTCAAATTGAATTCAATAATAGCAACCACTGGAGATTTGAAACGTACTGTACATACTTTAAATAAGTCGCTTTTATTAGCACGATTGTTATGTCTTAGATGAACTATGAAGTCAACACAATTAAAGTAAAATTAGTTTGCAAATACCTTGCCATTTTTAACGAGCTAAATTTTATAGTATCTTAATTGCGTTTTTGCTCCTCTCTGTCACTGCAAATTGTCGAATACTGCAACTTATTTCATGGCGCAAAAATCCATTACCATAACAGCCACCAATAAGCTGCCACTTAAAATGACTAAAAACCAAGAAAGGATGTTTCATTAGCGACAATTCCTGTTCAATTATCTCAACAAATAAATAATTTAACCTCTGGCAACAAATTGCGTGAGACCACGTGTGTTGCACTCTATTTAGATTCTTCCATAAACAAGGGTCAAACTGATCACCGTTTCACTTTGAGTGGTGCAAACCGGCCAAGAACGTAACTTCGACCACTAACATGAACAAGATCACAGTTTTGGCTGTACTTTTAGCTCTGACTATATTTCATACTGAGGCCAAAAAGACTAAAAAACATGAACTAGAGAAAGCTCAGAAGGAAGTCGAAGAAAACAAAGAACCCGACGAATCCGAAGAGAAGAGCGAGTTCCCGGGCTTCGCGCTCCGAATCCCGATTCCAAATTTCGGTGCCTTGTCTCATATAAGAGAACAGTTGGATAGTCTCTTTACAGGATCGAAGCCGGTCCTTCACGATAAGAGCGGCAAGACTAAAACCACAACCACAACAAACAATTCCACTCACGGTCCGTTCAAGACTTACAGCGTGACGTCGGAGACTGTTTCCACTGATAACAAGACCTCACCACACATTCTGTCCAAGGTTTACAAGTCTATCACAACCCTTGATAAAGATAAGCTACTCAAGGGCAAGGACGGAAAAATCAAGGTACCTTCCGCCCTGGAGTTCGACTTCGGGCCATTCGGACCGCAGTTCCACGATGACTCTGGAGAGGTAGGCTAGAATGCTCTTTTAAAATCTTCATTTGGTGTTTAGATATCGAATAAGGTAATTCGCCTTCATTCATCCCGAAAGGTTTCACTTTGTGAACAGCGACAGCACGTTAAATTAAATTCGTGAACGATAAGTGCGTTGCATTCTCAAATTTTCTGATTTTGAACGCCAGCGCTTGACTCATCACATCTAAATTATGGCACTTGGTATTTTTCTGAAAAACATTATTGTCATCGAGTGATAAAATATCCAGCCGAAAGATGCGTTTTGACGATTATAGTAATAATTACCCTGCACAAATTGCTTTGATTTGATATGTCCATTCCATTTTTAAGCCAATGATTTCAAACGGTCATATTTGCGCGTGGAGAAAGCGCCTCAATTCGTTACGTCACTGCCATATTTATTTACGGTATGTTTATTTGCGGGGCTTCTGTCAGTCATGTAATTGACTTTTCGTAACGAACTCAGTGATGGACGATTACTCAGTTAAATCACGGACAAGAGAAAAAAAAAAAAACATCTGTTCAAGAAAGCAACTCAATCTTTGCTGAGATCAGATCTTTTTTTGGTCTTCGGATGCTGACAGCTTTTTACTGGTACCAGCCAAGAAACCTGTCGTGCAAAAACAGACTGTTAAAATGTCGTTTTCAAGATACAAAAGCTTACTCGATGGCAGGAAAATGTGAAATTAATTTAGAATCAAATGAAGATATTTAAAGCCAATGATTTTCGAACCAGACGCTCTTGTTTCGAACTTACTCCAAATTATTCGACCGCAACCAAGGCTACAGATTGTACTTTCAAGACAATCAAATCGAATAATTTCAATATACATATTTTAAAAACCGTGATGTTTATTTTGTTTTCACGACAGTATATCAAAGTTAATTTCTCAATATTTATAATTTTCAGAAGTATTTCCATGATAAATTGCTTTAAAATGTTTCTTTTTAAACTCGTCAGTTCTCAAATGGGTGTAAGCACTATTCCAAGTTTTTAGATTTTTGGGAAAACGAACGAGGCCTGTTTCTTTTCCTACAGGTCATCCAGCAAAATTGCAGGAGTTTTACCTGTCGTAGTTGGAGGGATTTTCCTATCCTATTGAACCATTTAGTTCTAGATCATTCTCGAAACTGACTTCGTGTTTCTGTATTTCAGAGATGCGAGCAATCTGCTGACTGTAAGAATGCGCAGTATTGTGACGCGTTCCTCAGGGTATGTCGGGAACGATTGGGTGATGGGGCGGCATGTACACAGAAGGACCAGTGCGACAGTAAATACAGGTGTACCTGGGGCCGCTGCATAAAGAACTCTGAGGAAGGAAGTTCAGGTTAGAGTTCATTTGTTTTATTGTCGTCAGCAGATAACATCCGTAGCTTACTGCTTGACGCCTAGAGGACTGTATATACAATAAGATTATAGCACTGAAATCTTTGCAAAAAGCTCACTGGAGCTTGCTTAATTAAGATTTCCTACCCTTATACTTCTTCTATTATCATTGATTTCGCGACTTCAGAGAGTAATGAATGTAAGGAAAAATAAGTTATTACAAAGAGTGAAATAGATTTTTTAAAGTGAACTTTGAGATCATTTTTATTGGCTTTAACAGATTACGAGTGGTAACAAGTGTTGTCTGGTTACATGCAACTTTACACTATTGCTTAAAGAAGCTCAGTCACGGTTTGCGCATATTGAAAAGTTTAGCCTCAATTTTTCAAATTCGTCGTTTGTAATCCGTGTCAATCTTCTCCATCGTTAGCCATCCTTGTTCCTTTATGGTTTATCATTATCTCTTCCTTGTTTTTCTACCTTATTAAACTGTCATTTTCAGGTTTCCTACCATTTCAGGGTAATTTTGTATGTTGCCAAAATAACTCAAAATACCGTGACTGAACTCCTTTAACGTATGCAACGAGAGCGATGATTTAATGGCAAAATTCTTGCTGACTTGTGCCAGTGCTCAGATACTCGAATGTTGATAATTTTTGTCCATCCCCTAATATTGATTTGATCCTGGATTTTCTGGTTTGTAAGAGGATAGTGTATGTATTAAAAAACAAGTATATTCAGTTGCAACTCCGCTGATTACAACTGAGAAACATAATCTAATGGAAAATAATATTAAAAGAATAAATTAATTTCTTCGCATAACTTTTACAACAACAACAAAAAAAATCTGTATTTGGAACTGTTGATACGAACGCAACAAGAGGTCAGCAGGGGGCAAAAGCAAATGAAATTTATATACTGGGAGTAATTGGAAAAGCGCTCTCAGAGCAAGTTCGAATTAGTACCCATTCCTTTTTCTTTAAAAATGTTCCAGACGCCCAACCCTCATAAACCACTGGCGGATCCAGACCTTAAGCTCAGGAGGGGGCCCGGTTTTGTTTTGCTTGCCTTGCTGGCTTTTCTTCCTTCTGTGATTTCTTCTTTTTGTTACCCAAAATAAGGGGGGGGGGGGCGGTCCCTCCCCTCCCTAGATCCGCCACTGTAAACCGACAAGCTCTGAAATATTCTGAACGCTGACATAGGTAGTGCGAATAACATGACTTATCGTAGCAGTCAAACATTATTACATAATAGCAGTTTTGTTAGCTGTGGCATTTGTTTAGCATTTAAGAAGGCCGGCTTTCAAAAATCACACTGTCGGTTTAGTGTCTCACAATCATTTTTTTCAAGTTGAATAGCAAATGTTCTTTGCACCAAGTACCAGAAGTGCAAATGGTGCGATTTTATCTTGTCTCCGAAAAATGAATACTACAAGCTATAACAATTGATATCACAATTTTCCAGAACTCGAAAACGCTAAAATAATTCCAAATAAGTAGACCAAAGCGAAAGATGGCTTTGAGTTGTTGAAGTCAAAAACTGCATGTTTCGATTCGCCTCGTGTAAGCAGCTGAAAAAAACAAAAAAACAAAAAACAAAAACAAAAAAAACAAAAACAAAAAGACAAAAAAAAAGACAAAAAACAACCATACATACATAACATTCTCAATCAGTAATTTTGCTGGGGAGGATCGAACGATAACTGTGGCAAAACATCTGCTCCGCAACGACACCACACTGACAGAATACGTTTTTAATTTAATCGATCGGTACAACATTGTAGGTGGGCTGCGAGTACCAGTGAATATAATTCTTACTTTACTAACATTTATTTTCTCACGTCCTCCTCTCTACGCTCAACACGAGTCAGAAAATGACCACGAACCCATTGGCCCGGGTTCGTAAATTAAATAACCCACAGCTATCGACAGATGAATTTTGACGATAAAAGCAATAATTAACACATTGTTAACCTGAGGAGCTTAAATAAATAGATTAAAAAACTCCACAATTCATTGGAATAATGTATTCCTCAAAATCCTTTAAGGAAAAAACTCAGTATTACCCATATACCTTGTGACACTGTAAACACTCAAGGACCTCAAGAGCGAGGATACCCGCACACGGTGACAATTCATTGGTATAATCTTGATCTGTTTCTAAAAATCCCTTTTATGGCAAAATCTCAGCGTTACACATATACCTTGCGACACTGCAAACACTCGAGAGCGAGGATGACAAACATAACCGAGAGTAACTATCATCCTGAAACTATTGTGATTATAAACTGCGTGCTTAATACTCCATTGATGATCATATCCGTCATTGGTAACTCTTTGGTGCTGGCTGCCATATTGAAGACTCCCACGCTTCAGTCAGCGTCTATAATGTTCCTCTGCAGTCTGGCTGTATCAGACCTTCTTGTTGGACTTGTCGTACAACCAATTTACATTGCATATGAACTAACAAGATTTAGTTTTTTGTATCAGCCCATGACAACAATGGCCGTTACTGCAGCAGGCGTCTCTCTGAGTACAATGACCGCCGTAAGTGTGGATAGGTTCTTGGCTCTTCACTATCATATGAGATACCCGAACGTGATGACTTTTCATCGTGCTATGTATACCATAGTTAGTCTTTGGTTGTTAAACTTCCTGGTATCGTTTCTAGCTTTTTGGAAAGTAGCTGCTTACTATTTCGCCATAGCTATAAGTATCCCTATCTACCTCTTTATTTCTAGCATTAGTTACATCAAAATTTATAAGATTGTTCGTCTGCACCAGCTACAAATCGTCGCTCAACAACACGCCATGGGAAGTTTAAATAACGAAAACAACGTGCTGCAATCAGCGAAAAGTGCCAAAAACACTTCTATATATTACATCGTGATGATTCTGTGTTATACACCGCTATTTATCGCCATGACAATTTTATTTTTCTTCACCAGTCATTGGACAGTTGCTTGGAACTTAACAGACACTGCAGCATTTATGAATTCTTCCATAAATCCATTTTTATACTGCTGGCGCCTACGTGAGCTTCGAACAGCAGTCGTGAAAATGGCAAGGAAGATAAAATGTAAGAAGACGGGCGAAAACTTGCCAAGCTGAACTCTTCTAATTGCGTGTATTGTTAGTAGCGAGGAACGAGAAGGACTTTTATTTCTTTAGGATTTTTCTTTTCGCACGTTAGGTTTTTTAACTTGTCCAGCTTAAGCCACAGTAAGATGCATGGTATGAATTTCTAAGGCTACTTCTCTTGAAAGCAATTACAGCGTCGTACGTACTTCGCAGTTTTTCTTAGACGAAAAGGAGACTTAAACTAATAATTGAAATAGCGCCAACTTTTGTAATCATAAAGCTTTTTGTTTCTATGCACCTGCTCGTTGAACAAAGCTTTCGAGCAAAGGTGAAATACAGATTCGTAGGGTGTGAAAAATTGTCAATAGAAAAGAGTGGTGTTCATTTGAATAGTTTATGTAAGGCAGAGTGACTTGTCTAAATGCTATTGGCTACAACTGCATGTCGTTTTAGTCGATATACTTGCTGCGTTCTGCCTGTATGAGCGAATGTGTCATTTTTCATGCCATTTTCTGTGATGACTTTGTGATCAATTTGAGTATGAAAAATCTGACCAAAACATAATACTCGTCAATATTAAAAGCAAACGATAATAAACACCTTTCACATAATATATAGACCGATTTCAGTCCTTCTATGTTCTGTATAAAATTTTAGAAAAGCAAAATAATGTGGCAAGACAATATACCTTGATAAACACAACATGCACTTTCACAACAAAAGACAATAAAAAACAAACAAACAAACAAAAACAAAACAAAGACCAAACAACTTTGAAGGTAGTGAGTAAATTGCTGCGATTAATAGATGACAAACAGTACACTTCTGGTTTATTTTCGCGTTTGCTAAGGCGTTTGATTATCATGAATATTTTTTGGGAAAATTTTAGTATTAAGGAACAAGAGCTCCCCCTCTATTCCCCCATAGGGAGGAAGAATTTACCGCCGCTGATCAGCTCTGTGGGTCTAACAAAAATCAATCTCTACTACCAGGAGCCATAATCGGGGATTATGGCTCCTGCTACTATACGATGAAAAGGAATATTATTCACTGAGTAAGGCAGTGCAATTACTATTCCAAGTTGGATATATTCGTGACCGTAATAGACCTTTTCCCCATTGCAACAAACAATAGCGCCGAGTCGAGGTCAGGGTAGACAAAAATGTCCACCCCAACCTCGCTCTGGTGCTATTGTTCGTACGCACTGAAGTGGAGTGCGGGAGAGGTCTATTGGGTGATTTTGACAGAAACAATAACAACATGCCACATGAAGCGGTAATCAAATCTTTCTTTTTTCAGTCGTCCACCCATGGACTGGATTTCCATAGAATCATGATTAACTTTCCCGAAATTTAGTCAGCAGTATACGTTAATAAGGTCGGCACACACGAGGGGACTATTTCCTTGCGACTAGTCACTGCAACAAGTCGCGGGGACAAGTCCCATCGTGTGAACTGGCCATTTTTGCTTCAAAATCTAGTCGCAGGACAAACTTTGGTCCCTTCGACTAGTCCCACGAATTCAAACCAGTTTGGTCCCTGTGACCAGTCCCTTCGTATAAGCTCTTCAGGAGACTAGTTGCAGGGACTAGTCGCAGGGATTAGTCCCCTCGTGTGTGTCGTTGCTCCGCGTATAGGGTGGAGAAATAACCGAGGTCCTCAGAATAGCGGAATCTTTGTTTACAACTTTGTAATTACCAATTTTCAATTACGTTCTAAAGACAAAAAGTAATAAACAAAAACTGAAAACAGAGCAAGCAAACATACAACAAACATACATACAAACAAACAAACAAACAGACAAATAAACAACAAACAAACCAAAAAGCAAATGTTCAAATTTAATGTGATCAAATGGATACATAAATATGGTTCCAAGCCAGATCTTTGCTTTTGTGTCCCAAAACGAGTTTGAGTTACTGCATACCAAGCTCCTGATAATTACCTTACGTGTTAACAGTAAGCAAAGTAGTGTGAGAGACTGAGAAGTGAGACAAATTGAATACGAAGGGAAAACGCCTTTCTCGCCTCACGTCCTTGACCATTGGTGCTATTGTGTCTGGCGGTAATGATGCAAAGGGGCGTTATTCTTACCACAGTCAGTTTTGCTCGCGCAGATAATAAGGTTTGCAAGCAACCCCAAGAAGAAACGAAAACGCGATTCAGCATTAATTAAGATCGCGTGAAACCAACTTTTTAATAGAATTTTTATTTTTCAAGTGTCTCATATGATGGTTATAGACTGTAGCAAAAAGCACCTTGAGAAATAAGAATTTAAAAACATCTGTGTACGTTTTATAAATGAGCTAAAAGTTGTTTTTTTAGACCCTCTAGCATTCTCAAAATTCCTTGGTCATTTTATTGGAACGTCTGATACCTCGAGCATTGATTCTCAGCTGAATTATCGTCTGCAGGTACATTCTGTGACTCAGACAGTGAATGCCATTCCACTGACGAGGAACTCAGCTGCAGGGAACAACCTGACATCAGTCGCTTCAGCCGTGTGTGCATGGCTAAGCTGGGAGAGGGAGCCACGTGCGGCCACTCCAGCCTTTTTGATCTGTTCAGAAGAGCCGAGGACGTGTCCAACTACTGCAAAAAGGGACTGGTGTGCAGGACTGTTGGGTAGGATGCTATTGTAATTCAGTGCAGAGAAAGTTTCAAAAAAATATTTAGGCCCTGGGTCACTTCTTTGGATTACTTTTTCAGGGGTCAAAACACAGGACACAACGATCGAAACAAACGATTCAGATATTTTGTTTTAAGATTTTTATTATTGTGCACTATTTACATATTTTTTTCCTGTCAAAATTACAATACATAACAAGAAAAAATGTAGAAATGAAAAAGAAATTACACAAAAAATAACATATAAGAAGTACTTTTTGACTAACGTAGCTTATTTAGGTTCTCGAGTTGGTCACTGACACGTACAAACAACAGGCAAGACAGATGTTTATTATATGGCTAGCTCCGTGAACAGGCAAGATGAACCGAGTCCTTCGCTGTGATTGGTTTCACGAGCGGGCAAGGTGTCGCTATCTTACTTGCTCGGGAGTACTCCCTGTGTCCCGCAACAAAATAGTTTTCTTCCTCTACTTAATAAATCCTTTATTGACTGTTCTGTCAAGATGGCTGGATATTGGCTTCGTTCTGTTTTTTTTGCGAGCTTATGGATCTCGACTCCGTCTCGGTCCATTCACACGCAAAAAAAAGAGAACTTGGCCTACATCCAGCCATCTTGATCTCATGCTTTGTCAATAACCGATATATAATATACCCCAACCTAAAAAACCAATAGGAAGAAGTGCAAAATGAGTGACATACAGTTTTATACAGTTTTGGTTGTAAAACGTGTGCTTTGATTGAATAGTTCGGTGACGTATGTACTACAATAGCTACTTTACATTTTTGATATCCTGAAGAAAAGGATAGGAGCACCGTAAAATGCTGGTGTAATCCGCAGCTTGGATTCGCACAAGCTTTTGAGTTCTTTGAAACCTTCGTCCAAATCTCAAATATAGAGCGTGGCCACTCACGTGGCCAGCAATGCGCAAATTTATTGGAGCAAAAGAAAGTGTTTACATAAGAAAAGAGTTCAACTCCTACAGGACTGGTTTGGTACACTAACATGGCTGCCGTTTCATTGCTTTGGAACACCAATATGGCTGCCATGACGTCATGTGAAAACGCTCTATGGAGCCATGAACTTAAATAAGTTACTGACGTAGACTGAGAAATGATCTTTCTAGCGTTTAATATGATATGAGAAATTATCTTATGGGGCTTGTTGATAAGCCTTTTTCAGAACTTTGAGGTATGTGATAGGAGTAATGCTGCGCGCACGATTTTTAACATCTACTGGATGAATGAATACCAAATTTAGTTCTGCAGGTTTTTTTTATACGATAAGATGCTGATTAGTCACATTTGTTTCACAGGTTCTTTGGACGAAGGGCCTGCATCCGAGGCTACGAGGACAATTCGGAGGAGGCAAAGCCAGTAAGTGACAAGCCTGCGAAAAAAGAAATCAAATCAAGCAAGAACAAGAAAGAGGAAAAGGATAAAAAAATCAAGTTTTAATAAGTAAAAAGCTGTCGACTTAAATGACGGAACCGTGCGGAACAGTTAATCATACTTTATTGAAGTCAAATTATTTTTAATAACTAATTTGTAAGAAGATTAAACTAAAGAAAATAAAACATAAAATCGTATATGTTACTGTTATTATCATAAAAGTACAGGCGGCAAATCAAGAATCCTCTCTTTTCTTCACTTGCAATTGCCTTTCAAATTGAACCTGACTTGTTGACTGTTGTATACAGTTGCTGTATGCACTTGCTGAACATACTCTAATGATTAGACACTTGTTCGGTCCATTACACTCAGACTCTACTCTCAGTACAGGATCTATGTATCTGTTTCGTTTAGCATAATTGTCTTATCGTGTTCAGTAGTATTTGTTAAGAACATTCAAGAAAAAAAAAAAAAAAAAAAAAAACTCTTAAAATTTAAAAAAAAAAAACTTCCCCCTTTACAATTTTTAAAAAAAAAAAAAAAAAACAAAAAAAAAAAAAAAAAAAAAAAAAAAAAAAAAAAAAAAAAAAAAAAAAAAAAAAAAAAAAAAAAAAAAAAAAAAAAAAAAAAA
>Ga0126339_10000679_pt1 | contig 20015 bp, 10 predicted proteins | sample OrbTmetagenome_2_FD_92532 | JGI IMG/M metagenome (GOLD analysis project Ga0126339, IMG submission 92532) | Coral microbial communities from Petempiche,Puerto Morelos, Mexico - Orbicella T R C metagenome | ecosystem: Host-associated > Invertebrates > Cnidaria > Coral | place: Petempiche,Puerto...
AACTAGATGACTTTATCTACTAGATGACTGCACCAATCTCTCCTGGTTATCTCCTGATTATATGTTCTTCAAGCAAACCTAGTTTTCTACGCAGGAGCCCATCACTAGGAGTGTGCAACTTCCTCAATTATTCCTTTCCCGGTGTTTTCACAGACCGATCTATTTTTAGTTTGAATTTACCACGAATTCAGCCCTGCAGCAACCTCAGTGACCAATCACAAGCAGAGACTTTATAATTTCACCGGAAGATTAGGTTGCCATGTCCACCTGAGGCCTCCATTTTTCCCCTTACCGATGCACGCTCATATAGAGCGGAACTGACCTTTTTTGAGGGCAAAGAAGCCTAAAAATAGACCAGTCTGTAAAAATACTGCGACATAGGCTTAGTATGGGAGGCGCAGGCACCTAATGCTGGGCTCCTGACCAAAGTTGACTCTAGGGTACATACATGAAGGGCTAACAGCATATCGCAATCCACGTAATGGATAATAGGGCGATTTCTGAAAAGTACTTTATTCGGCAAGTACAGGAAAGATGAACACTTCTGCTTTATGATATGGCAGAAGCCCATGATGGGGTCCTGGATATGGCTCAAACTGTCAGTGCAGAGTCAAGGGCCCAAAATTTAAAATAATGCTTGAGTAGCCATTTGGCAAGTAAGTGATAAAAATCAAGTGAAATTTTATTCAGAAAAGAACTCAATGCATAACATCTGTAAAGAAAAAATTTCCAAGACTTTTTTGGCCGCTATCACAATCAGTATGCATACTTGACATACTCAATGCTCAAGGGTTTGCAATGCATTATAAGGCGATTTCAAACACGATCAGCTGTTTGCAAGTTTTCCGATGTGAGGGAATCCTTTACAGCAAAGCAAAAGGATCATTGCTTTCTTTTCTTATGTTGATTGATATAGAAGCAAAGATCTTTCACTAGATATTTCTGGAAGGTCATAATGACTGAGAAAATAACCGTTATTGTCAACACAGAGAAACATAGTCACCATTTATGGTAGCCTGTGAACGCAGACATATTTTCAGTTGTCGACTAAACCAGAATTTTTGGTCGCCAAAGATGAAATTTTAGCGGCATTGGCAACCGTACCGGTCACAACTTCGAGCCTTTTCAACAATTTATATAACCAAATTTTATGGATGGACAATGGGTGTTGGTGAAATGTTCGGACATCATGTCCGATCAAAATGTGAAATTGGCCGGACATATTCAAAATTTGGTCGGACAATGTCTGATGACTGACTGTTATTTCCAGCCCTGAGCACCTACATTGTGATTTAACAAAACAAGAAAACTCACTTGGTAGTCTTGGACAGTGAACTAGCTTGGTGATCCTTAAAGGGACAAAACAAACTGATGTCAGTAGAGTGTCAACTTTCTTCCTTTTTCAGGATGGTAACAAGTGAATTCAGGAGGATCTGGTTAATATTTCTCCAACAGAAAGTAATGAGGCACACAGGCACCTTTTCCTTCTTACAATATTCCCTATTTTTTTGCAAATATTTCACAATAAGTTTCAAAAAGTAATGAAAATGATACTTACATGTTCATCATCACTCTCATCAGTGAGCATCAAGTCATCATCCAGCAGAACCACTCCATTACAGGTGTCCTTTTTACCCTCTGTGTCTTCTACTTAGAAGCAAACAGAAAATCCAAAATCAATAACAATGCCCTACACAATTTAAAAGACTTTGTGTAAAAAATGCCAGAATCTTCAGCAAAAAGATAGCCAACAGATAAGCAGTAACAGTAAACATACCGCTAGGTTTCCTCTTAACTGGCAACACCGGTAACACCGAGTTATCCTGGATGTTATTTCTGTGAAATGCAAAGATAGAGTTTCCTCCCTTGATGGGTGTGTGGATTCCCGTGAGAGGTGGTGCAACCTGCTGCATCTCCTGTAGAAATGAGAATTTCAATTAACATTACTATGTCACCCAGTTAAATGAAACAGATGTCTATTGTAAAAGTCAGACAACTGACTTTCCAGCCAAAAGTTATCAATAGCTGCACCTTGAACCAGAAAAAGCCTCTGACTAAATTATTCAACATTTAGCCAGTGAAAGTGGCCATGTTTTAGACTTAAGACTGCTCTGTATAAGACGGTGGTTAGGTTTACTACAGCTACAGATCATGCGCATGGTTAAAACAAACACAGCCCTGTTGCTACCATGTGTCCTTAACACTGGAAGATTTATTTGTATTCTAGGAGTCTTAATGAAATTCTCTTGCAAATGTTGCTTCCTTAGTTCATTATCTCTCCAATAGCTCAGAAGACTACGGCCCACCAGGCTACGGGATGTGTAGAATTTTACTGTAGCAATAAAGTGGGCTACTAGGTTTACACAGTTGAACTAAGCTGCATGGCATCCCAAGTCTATCACTGTAGTCTTTACAATGTAGTCCAGTAAATGTGGATTCACCAGTGGCTAATGATTAAGGGTGAGATGACACTCCCTGCTTTGATAGTATACATAGTACGTATCTGTCTGGTAGATGTGGCCAACCCTGCAAAATTGCTGCTGATTACAAGGCTGTGATGTTACCAGTGTTGTAAATGTACATAAACTAGCCAAATTGCCTTTTATTAAGGCTAAGAGATGTTTATCCCTGCTTTAATCAATTAATTTTTTAGCACACTGGTAGATTTTTGAAGCTACTCTAGCCCAGGGCCAGTGGCTATTGATTAAGGCTGAGAAAAGCCTATCACTGTTTTAATCAGTACATAAGTGTGGTAAAGATAAGCTGGTAGATTTTTCATTTTAGCCCAGTGGCTGTCGATTAAGGCTGACAGATGCCTATTCATGTACATTAATGCAGTACACATAGGTCAGTAGATTTTCAACATTTTCAGCTCACTGGCTGTCCATTAAGACTAAGGCCTGGGGCTGTATTACTATTTCAGTCAGTGGTCAATATGGCTGGTTGGCAGATTCACAAAGGTTAAATACACAAGATGGTGAATGATTCAGGCTTAAAAATGTTGGCCCCTTCTTTATTCAGCACATCAGTACAGACATGAGTGGATGGATTCATAAGCTACGTTTCTAATTTGGCAGCTACTGACTAGCCTACACTAAGAGGATAACAAATACTTTACTGAAACTTAAATTTCAGTCAACCCCCACAAAAATTTTAATATGTGTTCTTTAAAACAACAAAAGCAATGTTTCTCCACATGTCTGAGTTTCTATTACAGAATAATCAAAGACACAGAAGTCATTAAAATGTAGATTCCTGAGGAACTAAACTTCTCAAATTTTTACTTAAAGGTTTATTCAAGGAACAATGAATACAAAATTTTCTGAATCTGAAACATTTGGTGCTACCCAATCAAGTCACCACACTGTGGTTTCTATCTCTGGAACTAAGAGGTGTTGCTCGATTTTAAGTCAAATAAAACAAAGTGGGATATATTACCGCAATGATTTTTTCCACGTTGGTTGGTTCATTCACAGGATGATTTTCCTGCTGGGAGGAAAAGCAAAAGAAGAACAATCATTACATAACTAAAGGATAGACATAAATAATATTGCAACACTTACATAGATCACATAAAATGGCTTTGACATGGCAAACCTTGGAAACCTGGCTCTTCCCAATAGGCCACAAAGAGTGTAGTGAGGGAAATGTCTCATTAAAAATCAAACAGTACAACATCAATAGATAGGAAGTGCATCTGACAGAATTTAAACAGCAACTCGATCAAGGGAAATTTATAAGTTATATCTCCGACACTGTTATCTCCATCTTAACAGCTGGCTTTTAAGCAATTGCAAATGAACTTTCTTTTCAGTCTATGGTCATTTAAAGGATCATGCAAGGGGAACAATGAATTGCAGAATAACCACTATAAATGACACAAAAATTTCTCAAAATTAAAGGAAAGGATCAGAACAATCTGGACTGGAATAGAAAAAGAAGATTGACAGGCTATTACATTAAAGAATTATGGTTAGGCCTTTTAGTATTCACAAACTCACTTTTCACCTGTCTTGGTACAAAATGAAAAATGAATCATTATTGGTTTACATCCCTGGGTCAACAAAATTTTAATTCCTTCTGAAGTATCTACACAAGGATGGCCTGTCATGAATACATCCTGAGGGCATGAGATGTAATTAAAGAGAGCTTTTCTTGCTTTTACTTTAAAATTTTTAATATGGCAAAAGCATTAGGGTTGTGTCATGAATTTTGTACATAGAGTTTGGATTGAAACAACCAAAACAAACCATTTAAGTAGTTATTTGAAATGTTTTCTGTTTTCTTTGTTGCTTTAGAACATTAACTCTGTGAAAATGTCCTGATGACAATAACAAAAATTTTCTTTCAAATAATTACTCAAAGTTATATTACTTGCCTTAAATGAACGAACAAATCTAATAAAAACCACAGCCACATGAATTTTGTGATAAGAAAAAAGGGAAAAGAAGAAGCATATCTTCCTTTACACATGAATTATGATTAAAATTTCAAAGTTGACAAATTTAGATTTATTCAAGAGCAACAGTAAAATTAAGGTCTAACTGACAAACACAAACCATCAAATTTATGATTAAAGAGAACCCATTAGAGATGAATATGTGACAGCAGTTTAGCATCTCCAGCTTCACTTAACATGATAAGGATATTTCTCACCAAACTCCCCCCTCCCCCCCTTTCCCTAAAAAATAACACATTGTATATTGTACCAAACAACTAATAACTTCTATTTTTTGCTACCACATAGTGTGATTTGTACTTTAATTTAACAAAAAAGAAAAATCCTTTGTTAAATTGGAACTGAGTATTGTTGCGACACCTGGTGTTGAAAAGCAGATATTCCAAATCAGCTGACTATATTTTAGTGCGATTGTTATGCAAATCACTATACTGGCAAAAACAACATAAGAGACATTTTTTTGTCAAAAACAGTGACTTTCTGGTTATTACTGTTAAAAATCTTGGACAGTGAACCCACAAAATAAAGCAGAACTAAATGTATCTGAAATGATCAAGCACACTCGCCTCAAATTTCAATCAACACTACAATTCACCAAAACACATCTGCTTTATGAGGAGGAGAAGATATTCTTTCAAAGACAACCAAAACAAAATTCCAATTTTAATCTAGAATTCAACGTGGTTTAATAAGATGACCACATGCAAATTTCCTCAAGGTGATCACAACTTACTCAAAGTTAACAGCCCTGTTCTTAAGGTAATAACACATCAACAAAATATACAAGGAACAAGCAACAATAACCATACAAGTTATGAAATGAAAATTGATCAGTCAATGTCTAAACCACATCACCATCACTCAAGTTTCAATCAGTTTAAGAGTTTTCTGTGTGGGTTTCTATCTTAGCAAGAATAATTTATTAGTATTCTATTGTGGCCGCCACCCACACAAAGACTAAACAAAAGAAGATTTACTTAAACAGAAGCTCTTTCATGCTGCAAAGCAATCATTCCAGTAATTAGCAACAGTTGGAAATAATGCTTGCCACTTTTCAAAAATTGTAATTTTATATAAATATAATTTAATTGCCCGCAAAACTCAACATAGTATGATGGAAGATGAGCTAAAAAAAGAGGAACTAAAAAAGGAGCTAAATTAACCCACAGTCTCAGCTTACTTCTTTGAACACTACCATTTAACTAATAGTATGAAAGTCTACAAGGATTGCCTTAAATTGGTTACTAGAATTAAGCGATAATCAAAATACATCTGTTAGTTGATGATTTTTAAGAAGGAAATAGATGTTAAACATCACTTTATAATTATGGACAACAACAGCAACAGTATGTCAATGCATAAAGATTCATACTTATTGCTTGTTTGTTCCATCTAAAACATCCAACAAATTAAAATGTGCTTCTAATTTACATGTACAGTGAGTTCATACAGTTGCAAAACTATTGTAACTGTGATTCAGAAAAAACCTTTCTAATAACTGGAGTAAGAGAATAAACTTTGTTGAAAAGACTGGTTATTTAGCCGACACTCAAACATCTAAAGCTGTAAAAATAATATATTTTCTACAGAAAACCTGACAAGTGCAATGCTATACTCTCTTGCAAAAACTTAAGCAGTCAAGGTGTAATAGCCATATCCATGTTGCCTTTGCCTCTTTTTCAAAACGGGTCCTTGTGCAAATCTTTTCATATGAAAATGAGTAGGTGCAATACATTTTTTTTTTTTTTTTGCCTGAAGGCTTGTTTTGATAACTTGATACAAAGACAACAGACAACTGGGAAATGGCCTATTACATAACTTTGTGTAATTTCTACACAACTACAAGGATAAGAAGCAGAAACAATCACAACACACAAGGAATCTTCTAAAAACAGATTGAATCTAACATAATAATGTTGCAGTGATGTTTCAATCCTCCTAAAAATTCATTTTAAGTTACATTTATAAATCCTTTATTTTCTCTATCCATTTCATGTGTTCAAATGAAACAAATTTGTAACCCTACCTCCACTGAGGATGCAGCAAGATTCCTGAAGACAAAGAGAAAATGTAATTAGATGCAAACGATTTCCTAGGAAACAAACCCCTGGATACACATGCTCATATCCTGTCTGTGCAGCCATTTTTAAACCACTCTCACCCTGCTATAGCCATGTTGAAGATGTGCATAATATACGGCACAGAAATAGGATGTTCAGAGTTTTAACTACTGAGAAATATTCCTTTACAAGGTCAACATGGTTAATCCTGCCAGGAATGAAACTTTACCCTAAACGAAAGATATCCTTCCAACTAATGCTATCAAAATTGTGACAAATTTAACTCATATTATAAAACAAAATTTTTAGTAACAAGTTGGAAAATGTAATAGCAGCTGCCTTGTTCAAGACTCACCATAGATGAGAAGCGACACCTGAAAAGAGGGACACCACCTATATTCTACATAAGTAGAATTCACTTGTGAATGCTGCACTCTGATTGGCTGATTTACTAATTTCTTACCGTTCAGGCATAGAGAGTTTGGGAGGTTTACTCTTGTTGCTAGAGCTGACTTTAATGGTCTGTTCTTTACAGCTTTTGCCATTCTCTCTTTCGCTGTGGCTTTTGCCTTCCTTTTGTCCTTTAATTTTGACTGCTCCTTTGTCCGTTTCCTTGCCATCACTTTGATGAGATTTAAATGCACCATTAACCACAGTCTTAACCTCAGCCTTTTCCATTTCAGTTGATTTAGATGGAGTAGTATCTTTAAGAGTTGGAGATTTCAAATGTGATAGTGTCTTTTCTGTTTCAACTGCCTTGGATGGAGTAGTTTCGTTTAGACTTGGAGACTTCAAATGTGATAGAGTCTTTTTTGTTTCAGCTGAGTTAGATGGAGTAGTATCTTTAACAGTCGGAGACTTCAAATGTGATAGGGTCTTTTTTGTTTCACCAGACTTGGATGGAGTAGTTTCTTTAAGAGTTGGAGACTTCAAATGTGATGAGGTTGAGTTCTTAGATGAAGCATTAGTGTTGTGTGCCTTGTTGATCACAAGAGGGGATTTTGTAGCTGAATGTCCAGTACCATTTAAAATGCCATCGACTTTCTGATTTTTTAAACTTTTCACTTCTTCTTTGGAAAGTTTGCTGGCAGTTTTTAAACATGCCTGTTTGTTAGGTAATGCAGCCTTAGTTTTCTTTAGTTCACTACAGTTCTTCGAGTCTTTGAACTTTGGATCAAAGATGAACTTCTGGTCACCTTCTACAGGAGTTTGTGGTAGTCTTTGAATGCCTAGCAGATGACTGCCATGTCGAAGAAGAGATGATCCAATAGTGTCAAATTTCCCCAGTGTGGCCTGTTAAAAACAAAACCACATCAGCAAGCATCATTTGAAATATCAATGAGCCACTTCTTGCAAGCATTTCGAAAAGGTGCATGGGATTGTTGTCCTTTGGAAGATAGTGACAAGTTTGTATGTTCTTTATAACAAAATGGCTGGTCAAGATGCTTGAAAGCAGTTTGGCAAAGTTGTGTTCCCAGGCACTCAATAACGAATTTATGCAAATCACCAAAGTGATGCCAACAAGGCTTAGGACATAACAAAGTAAAAGGTTTCATCAGCAGGAAAAACAGCTTGCATATAAATAATACAAATTGGAAAACTTCTTAGTTTTCCCAGAAGTTTCCCAATGCATAAAAATAGAATGAAAGTGCCAAACTGTGTTCCTTGGAGAAAAAGATCTAGATATTCCAAAAAAAAAAAAAATTAACCTAGAATATAAATCAGTCTGCACTCCATATTGCGGTGGCATTTCCTCTAATTTGCCAAGCTCTTAATGAATACCTTGTTATTGGTAAAATAGCGCCATTTGGTGGTAGACGCTTCAAACTAAGAGGTGGTCACCAAGTAACACATCGACAGACATTTCAAGACAACAGTTTGGCCCTGATACTTAGGGGAAGTAAAATATAACATATTGCATTGAGGCAGATAGATGAATAATTTTATTGCTTTGCACTCCCAGACCTTGTATACGTGTTAGAATTGCAATATAAAATATTGTCTTTCAACCAAAAGGGGAAAGGAGAACCAAAAATATCATGTGGGGTCAGTCCAATTTAAGACCTCCTTTAATTCAGGAATCTGAGAGAAGAGATGAATGGCAATTTTGTCTTACCTGAATTTTTTGCTGAAGAGCATCCTCCACTGAAGGCTGAACCTAGAAGTAAAACAAACAATTCAAATGCAATTCTTATTCTCTTATATTGCTTAAAATTAAAGAATGACCCTGAAATGCATAAATGCATTTTGTTTATTCTGGTGTATGGAAATATAATTATTATAAAGTGTATGAAAAAAAAAAGAAAAAAACCAAATTGTACCAGGGGTAATATTGAACCACAACAGGTCTATAACAAAATATTTTCAGAGTTTCTATAAAGTCTTGTGAGTTCTGAAAAACTTTCTCAAAAGTTTCTATGACTCAATATAGACAAGAAAATATTTTTAACTTCTTTTAAGAACTGTGAGAAAAACAAAGGAAAATCACTTGAATAATTTGATTGTGTAAATGTAAATTTTTGTTGCACATACTGTCACAGCTCCATGTAGTACTGTTTGTAATGTCAGCTTTTATTCTGTACTTTTTTACAGGATGGTTTCTTAATAACCTAATTCAGAGCTGCTGGTCACCAATACTCTGTACATGTTACCATAACTGGAGTGAAAATCTCTTTCTATTTACAGTGAAACCTCAATATAACAAAGAACCAAGGGACTAGCATATTAAGGTTGTCCTAGTAATCCTGTAATCAGAAATTTCAACATCCCCAAAAATTCATAGTATTTAAAAAAAAAAAAGAAATCCTCCAAGAATATTTCAGGTTGCTTCTTACACGTAGGAAATTTTTGTTTATTTTTTAGATTATGGTACAAGGATGATCTACATATGTTGTTACTTGCATAATCAGGGCAGCAGCACTAATCATTGCTTTTCACTGTAATGTCTCTGTTCTCTTGTCTCTTATAGTACACCATGTGACAACAAAACCACCTGACAACATTAGAGGATTGCCTGAAAGAAAGATGCAATAACCACAATATCTGACATACCTTTTTGGGTTCTGGAAATAATGGGTGCTCAGCAGAGTTCTAAAATGTAATACAGAAACTAATTAGTATTAAGTTTCCTTCACATAGTAAATAAGTCTGTAAATTTTAGGCCAATGTTTTAAAGTTTGCTAACTGTGGACATTACAAAAATGTGACTTTTTATACGATATGTCAAAGAACATACAGCCAAACAGAATCAACAGTATTACTTGCAACCTTCCCATCATGTGCTGCATGTATGCCACTCTCCCTTAATTAATGTACCTACACAGGCTGTCTTTTTAGTTTTCTTTGAAACAAATGCAACTCTGATAAGAGCAGTTTTAATTGGCAGTAATTTCTTCAAAGCAAACTCAAAACCATTATCCAAACAAGTAGCAACTGGATCAATATCAGAGCCACCAAACTTAGGCAACAGAAATTCTGTTATTCTAACATACATTGCATGAATGTTCTCCACCTTAAAGCTTGTGCATTAAGATCTGACCTCCTGACTACAAGTTTGATAATATTTGTCTCGCTGGTAACCAATGGATATTTCAAGTCAAAACAATCTGTACCGAGTCACTTTTTGGAACTCTTGAGCCTTTATATCCACACAGAATTATCTCAGTACTCAACATTAAATATTTCCCTTAAAATCTACATTTATATTAATGTTGTATGACTGCATAAAGTGATCACATCCCTCTTGAATACATGGATGTTTTATGTTTTGTAAAGAAAAATGTCTCATTTATAATATCATTAAATCAAATACAGTTTTATCTATTTAGAGCTAAGCTGTGATTCTAGTAAGTAATTTGAGCAATCACAACAGATAATTCCAGGTTCAACAGGGGGGCTAATGAAAGTTCGACTCTTGATAACGGAAACTTTACAAGTCAGGAATTGACTTCATAGTCTTGGAATTCTCTACTGGAACCATTACAAGGTGCATACAAGATTAAATTTGGTAGACATTGTAAATGTAAATTGAAATGTTTCAAGTTTAAAGTTTAAAAAAATGATCCTGCATTTGCTGAACGTGATATTTCTCAGGGAGCTTTACAATACTTAGATTGGTTATTAACAATATTGTGGTCTACCACACAAAGATAATGACACAGATCAACCAATATTGCCAATATGACCTCTTGAACAAAAGAAAAATATAAATAATGACCATCAGTATCACAACAGATCAAAAGAAGGTCAAACATTTATTAGTTGTTGTTGCCTAAGCAAGAGAAGCCACTTGTCATCTGTCCACAAGCTCAGAGGCCTGGCTTGGTCATCAAAAAAAAAATATGTAACTAATTTTCCAGACCTGTGCTAACATGTATTAACATACCAAGTATCAACACAAACTGTAAACCCCCAATGTAGCATTACACTTCTGCAAATAATATAATGGTAAATTGAAGACAATATTGATCTGCAAGTCAATGGTTTTCATTATTCTCACGGTCAAGACAAAGCCATGATGACTTAACGAGAAATTAGATGCTGAGACTATCGAAACTAAAAGAATGAAATGATTACACTCACAGAGGCCTGCCTTGATAGTTTTGCTCTTCGTCGTCGTTCCTCTTCTCTCTCTCGCTCATGAATTGCTAATCTGAATTGAAAAGACACACACATGTTTAGTTGGTCACAGGCACTCACATAAAAAAGTGGATTATTTCTTTGATGAGTATAACTGTAAATGTGGCTAAATATGATTTAGGCAAAGTTAGACTCAAACCAATGCAGTCAGCGGTTTCTCCCTTCACAGTACATGACCTGCCGCCAAGCCCTCTGGAGACTTGCAGGGCTTTGTGTCTCACTGCATTACACGTGCAGTGCTGCTAGCTGATTGTTGCGGATCATTTGCTCTGTGTTTTAGCGAATTTTTGTGGATTCCCACCCCTTTCCTCTCCCTCCCTCTCGGTTGCTGGCCTCTAGGTAAGTATGGGTCAGGTAAGTTGTTTCCACTGATTCATTCAGTGTGACGGTGCCAGTTAGCAGCCACTTCTGGGGGTGGTTCCCGCTTCCAGGGTTGCCATGGATACCTCCCCTTCCGCTTATTGCTTCTGCTCCCCACTAACCTTACAGGCACCAGTTCCCAAGCTCATCTATTTGTGATGAGTATAATGAGTATAACTGTAAACTATTATAACATAAAACAAGTTAGCATAACATTGTAGATCCAGACCATAAAATTAAGAGGTTTTTGGACCAAAGGTATAGCTACATATCCTGGCCCCAGTAATTTAAGGGATATCATTATATGGCTAGCGTCACGAGCGGGCAAGATGAATCAAATCCTGCGTTGTGATTGGCTACCCGAGCAGGCAAGATGGAGCTATCTTGCCTGCTCGGGACTACCCACCGTGTCCCACAAGAAAAATTTCCCTGAAAGCCATATAATAAATCCTTTATTGACCAAGCTTGTTCGGTCAAGATGGCTGGTTATTGGCCTCATTCTTTTTTTGTGAGTTTATGGACCTTGACTACGTCTCGCTCCATAAACACGCAAAAAAGAACTTGGCCAATATCCAGCCATCTTGACCTCACACTTGGTCAATAACCCATACACCCTGTATGCAATTATCATCATCTAACATAGTAGTCATTATTAAAAAAAAAAATGGTCTCATGTGGACAGGAAATCTTTACTATCTGTTACTCGTAAATAGCAGATTCCCTGACATACAACTGCACACCAGTTTGCCATGTTATACAGGTAAAGCACTACAGAAGATTTGTCCAACAAGATCATGTGTGCACTGCACAACTGCAGATCATCTGGTTATAAGAACACAAATTATTGACAGTTACAAAACAATTATCCCTAACAAATCTTGGAGAATATTGCCCAATGTTTGCCTGTCAATCTTGCTACATTTAGGTAAATGTAGGTATATGCAATAATGCACACCATTTTGTAGAATAGTATTGCTAAATATTGATTATCAACAATCAACACAACTGTGATAAATTTTTTAAGTGTAGGCAGTATATATTATCATTGGAGTTTCACATTTTACTTCAGAATATATTTATCTAAACTCCAAGACCAAGATACATTTTTTCAGCATGTACGTACATTTTTGTAGCTCCAGTTATACTAATTCTTTCCTTTCATTGCAATGGACTTAGTGTCCACATAATGATACATCTTGTAGGTATAATTGCTTAAGAGATTGTAAGTTTAGCATATTTTAAACAAAAGCACCAAAATCAAGGTTCTCATATTAACCTACATGTAATAAAAAGAAAATACTGCTGTCAAGATTTTTTTTCTATGTATTGTCATGCGTACTTCACACTTCAAAGTTAAGTTTTTACAACTGCTGAAGCTAGTCAGCACAAGTCAAACAACAGAGATTTCTTCCCAAAATGGAATTAAAAATTAAAGTAGGCCTTTCTTTTTTCAAACTGGCATTAATGTCTATTTTGTTTTAAGTTCTTTTTTTGCCATAGAGGGGATTCTTTAATTACTGCTTTTACATCACAAGATAATCTCCCAACTAATGACAAACTTGCCAGTGTTTGTAACACAAATCACATGTCACATGTCTGGGGCACATGATCAAAATAATGTTTTTCAAGTCAAATAAAACAAAACAGTGATATCTAACTTTCATATAATAAAACTTACAATTCAAGTGTCTAACTATAACAAATTAAATAGTAAATCAACAGGGATTTCCCAAGCTACAACGAGCACAAAGTATTTAAAGCAAAACTCAAAGCCTTTTGTACTTGTAAAAGCATTTCCATAACATTCCTAGCCATGCCTAGGAAATTCTTAAACACACTACAATTATTCATCAAGTGGCCACTATTTACTTTCTTTAAAAAAATGTCAAGCAGTGAGAGAATATTTTTTACAACTAGAACTTGTAAAAGTTATTTTTATAAAATGCTTTACAGAGTTATTTCACTATTACATTCAAGCTGTTTGCTATTATTAACTGTAGATTATTTCAACAACAATGATTGGGTATGGGTGAATCATGCCACATACTGCTGAAGGAAAAAAAAGTTTGAGAGTCAGACACAAGATCAGCATACGTTTGTTACCAATGGAAATTAAATTTTATCCTGTTACTCAACAGGATCACGGACTGCAAAAAATTCACCAATTTTGTACTGGAAACCAGATCTCTCGTATCTTAGTTCATACATTTCTCTCTGGCCAAACCATCTCCTTAGATACCACAAACTACATTAAACACAGACCTAATAACCATGTATAGCAAACATTTGACGAAAGCCTGTCAATGTTTGCATTGCCTTTTGACAGAAAATACTTGCAAAGCAGTGTTAATGCTGTGGTTTGTATTGGCTCATAATGGGTTCGATTCAACAGTCAGCTGGTCAAAAACGCGATCACAAGTTCGTAACATTTGCTAGGAACTGGTGTCAAAGATAACACAGAGATTTCCCAATCCGAGTTGCACTAAACGTGTGGTATACACATGTAGCGAAGGTTGCCCCAAGAAATCATTATAGCGTATAACATTAGACATAGCATTACCGTCGAGTGTCTGAGATGTCCAGTGCAGAAATCTAAACAGCAGGCCCTTGATACAAAACTGAAAGCCCACTTGGGAAAAATAATTCGAATGCAGGTACAGATGTTGATTTCAAGTAACGCCAAATTTCCGATGAAATGCGGTTTCGGTATACTGCTACAAAAGAAAAGATTGCCATTCCCAAAACTCAGGAAGTTAAAATAATTGTTTATGAACCAATTCTCGGTAATAATAATCTTTACATTTCCTGCCAACGAACGCAATAAACAAAAAAACCTTCCAGACTTTCAAATTGTGCATAAATAGACTATTTCGGAAACAGATCTGTTCTAAAAATTTACTAGCAATATTTGGCGGAAGCTGGTCCGTCTGATGCTTGAAAGCCATCTGTCTGAAGTTTTTCCCCACGAAATTACACAACAAACGCGTACATACAAAACGTGCCCATTGAAATGGGATGAAATTCTTAATTTACTAAAAAAGGAATTAAATCTATTCTTGTCAATTCTCAGAGGGCAGAGTGACTAGCATCACATCATCCAGATATTATACCAAGAACCGTTTCACCTTATGCAGTCATCGAAGAAAAGGAAACAAAATTAACACCAGGCGAAAGACGAAAAGTTTGAATGTACTTGATCATAAACAAATTTATCGCCGACGTGCCAACAGTCCACAATAATGGAACACTCGTTATTAAACTCGACGGCGTTGCAATAAAAGAAAGTGAATTTTCCCGAAATGTGAACTTGGTTTCTTTAAGTTTTGTAAGACCAAGTCTTACGATTTCATAAACACGCAGAAAATCTTCTCTTCCCTTTCCATAACCGAGGATATGAAATATCAGACGATAAAATGAAGTGCAACGAGTATGTGTCGAATGATATTAGACTCAAAGAATAATTGCTTCAGATCGCGAGCAAAAAGCCACAAACAAAAGATGTTAACTCTTAAATCATGAGCAATACCACGATCAGCCCTTATTGTTTAGAATAGAACATATCAGTTTAACGACTTTCGGGAATTATTTCAACGACGTGACGTATGAAACGTTCAGAATTTACGACAATCCTCGATAGAATTCGAAACCGTAAAATGACTCCGTGATCTTCGTACGAAGGTAACTTGGCTTGCTAAACTGTTCCGCTGGGTATAACTCGGTAACAACAAAGTGCAAGAAATATAAGAAATGGGTACGGAAGTTCACTCTCCCTCGCATAGATTCTGAGGGGGCGGCAAAATGAACACGGAATTAAATCGTAAACTTTCTATAGCAAGATCACCGAAATTTTGCCCCTTACCTAAGTTACGTTATAAAACAGGGATTACTCAGACAACGGGCGTTTTCTCCCGACAAAATTATCATAAGTTTGCCGACAACATTGTCTATACACTACCATACAAGCCTGTTCAACGCGCCATGTTGACGAGAACTATGTTCTAACGCATACGAAATAAAAGCTCCAAATCTTTTTAAAGCACTTACCCCGACGACATTCCCCCAGTGTGAAAATTTGTACTTCTCAGGCTAGTACTGGTCTGACTTCGACTCATAGCACAAAAAATCCCCGTGGAAGTTGAGAGAAGACGAGCAATGCAGTGCCCAATATATCAGAAGATTTCGCCGCTCTACGAAAGAACATCAACACAGTGTAGTGTGCTGTTCGACAACCGAAGGTAAACTCCGCGCCACAAAACAAGGTTAACGCCAGTTAAGAAAGAGGTGATTCCTCAGACAATTCGAGAGGAAGTCAGCGCCTTTGAAGCCTTGCTTTCTGTGCCTACATATTCGATACCCTGCTAAACAAAACCAGTTCAGAATTTGAAGTCCTTCATCCGCTAAAAATCTGGAGATTTCGGGCAGCTGTGTGACGCACAATTCACACCCCACGTGACGAAAACGACCTTTTCATTGGTCGAGCACCTGCCAATCAACCAGCCATGAGAGATACAACCGGAAATGGGGCTTCCCTCATTCGACGCGAAAAACACAAGCACCGGATGTCAAAAGAAAGTTACTATTGAAGGTAAGAAAAATTCTTACGACGTTGTGAAACCTATTCTATTCATAATAAGTGACAGAATATCATCAGCCTTTTTTGACGTATATTCTTACTCTTTTCTTCACGCGGCACGAGATCAAAATGTTACAAAAGCTGCAAAGAATGAAGAAATAAAACTCGTTTTGGACTGACAGACTTATATGTCTTTATTGGACATAATTCATTCAAATTATGAGCAGAACCTCTATTATTTCCTACAATAGCTCATTACGTTTAGCAGATCGACTTTGAAGAGTGGAATACTCTCCAAATCATCGAATATGTGAGAGCTATACTTCCCTTGGAATGGATTACGCAACAACACCCACCCTATCGCTAACTGAATTGCTATTTACTATCTCTCTCTCTGCACCATTATAATGTGTAATACTCACTTTCATACTGCATATATGTTTTTTCTAAATAAAAATGAAAAACGGAGACGTAATCCTGTCTAATATTTACAAAAACTAAAATGCGCGTGACGACCTGGTTAATAGAAAGTAAGAAGAGCCTTACCTAAACTAAACTACTAAGCAGGCGACAGTAATGTATTTTTATCTTCGCTTAAGACTGTTTAATTTTCAATATTGAACTTTGGAGTGGTCACTAAGTCATAAATTTGGCACCATTATGGCATATTTGGCATAATAAGAGCGTGTAAGATAGTATTATGCATTTTATTGTAGATGCAAGTGTCAAAAGTACACAAAACTAAAACGCGCTCTCCGACATTGTGCAATTACTGTCTGGAAACATGGTGGTCTACGTATAGCCGTACTCACAACTCGCCCTCCTCCTCCCTCCCCCTCCCCCCCCCCTCCCCCCTCTTCCCACTTCCCACTTCAGTCCCCGTAGAGGAAAAACGGATGTTCCCTTCATCCCGTTTCTGTAGTAATTTGCTCCTTGGTCGACCTCGCCAAGCAAAACAATTTAGGCTCCAAGTTCCTTAGCTTTCTCTTTCTTTGAAGTTCAGCTAAGTCAACCCGAAAAGAAATACTCGAGCGAAATAGATTTAACGAACTTCGCAGACCTTCAGTAAAAAGTAGTCACAGCACAAATGGCTGCCATGTTTGCAAACTGAGAAGCGAAACCAGTAACTAAAACTGCAGGCAGAACACAAGCTCGGGGCAGGGACGAAACATGACAAAATACGAGGGTGTAAAACGTTTCCAGACTTTGCATTTGTATCCCAAAAATGTTATTTGTCTTGCAAAGTCAGCACAGGCTCTCGGCCATCAAGTACCGCGTACGTTAAAACGTCGATGCAGTTGTTTCGTGGTCAGTTTCCTCTACCTCTCGGGACGCTATCAGCTGACATGTTCAGTCTCAGTCAAGGTGTAGCTTCTCCCTATCAGTCTATTTTGTTTCCACTGTCTCAAAGCATTTGTCCTGTGATCTCCCACACTCTGGTGTTACTGATAGTATTTGGCCAATAGATACAAAGGATTCTCAGGATTCTGCGCAATTTAACGTCTGTCGATGAAAGTCCATATATAGCTTTGAAATGAACGTCTCCATCTTTGTCTAAGTCTGGGACTCCATGGAGCATGCAGTACAGACATTTTAAAGCTAAATATTCTCGTTTTGTGACTTTTGTGATCACTTTCGATCTTTCAATATATTGCATGGCAACCATTCCTCCTGTGTTAGTTACGCGAGTGGTGTTACACTCGTTAGATTTATTTGTTGTTCATATGATCTTTGTGTTACATTATTGCGTAACATTGATGAGAAGTCTCAGTTTAGGTGAAATGGCTTCAATTTTTTTAATTCGTGACTGGGATTGCTGGTATAAAAGTTGGTGTTGTGTAAGAGCACAGTCCTCATTAACTATACCTAAAAAGATAAAAGACAATAAAATGTCTGAGGTCTTCTCAGGGGAGACCCTTGATCCCTTCAAAAATTTCGCATTTTCTCCCTTGTTCCCAAATAATTTAATTCTATAGTTACTTAATTTTTTTTTCGCAAAATTTAAAGTTCCCGTTTAGAGGAAAGTTATCCCTAGTTCCCTCAAGTTAATCAAAAAATATCCCTTGTGCCTCTGACGTAAGTGATCATATCCAGGGATACCCTGTTCAGCCGCCTATTAAACATTTCTGGACATGTAAAACACTGCTGACATTTTTAACATGGAAAGCAGTCAATATCTTCAATTGCTACACATCAGGGAAGTGATAAGCTTTTGTGCACAGCCGGAAACTCATTTGTTAAAAGAAAACTTCCTTGACGCACAACTAGATACACCTGACCTAAAGTGTAACCCTCAACTCACTACATACTGTGTCACCCAGAGCCTGTAACCGCCTATATCAACACCGAGAGAATACTACATAAGCTTTACTTATCTTTCTGGTTTTTGTTTAGCGATCTTACACTTTTTCTAGCAAGTCCAGTTCTTCACCGAGTTTATAATACCTCTGAGAAACTGAACGGTCTTCAACAGCTAGTTAACAAATTGTTGTCTTTAGTACCGTTTTCTGGTCGCGCTCATAACAGCCGGAGCCGGGGTGCAAACAATCGACTTAATCGGCTTTTTCAGAGCTTTGCCTTCAGTTCTTGCAGCTGATTTACAAGGTCTGAGGGAATGTGATGGAGAAGTGTCAGTGTGCTTGCTTCAAGACCGAGCCTCTGCAGTTGAACAGAAAAGAAATTAAAGTAAACTGCGATGTGTATAGCAATGTTAATTAAGGGCTGATTACAGCGACAGCGGTGGTAGTATAAAAGGAGCATAAGTTAAAGTAAAGCTTTCAGTGTAAACTTCAGTTATATACATACCCACCAGGCGATCAAAAGACTGTGTAACGCTTGAATTATTTGCGGTCGGAACGTTCGGCACAACCTTACAATATGGCACGTATTCAAAACAAATTTTAACGGTACGTGCCTAGATACGTTTTTGACCGAGGTCCAAAGAAAAACCACTTTGAAATCCGATCCGCTGATAGATCTTGATAGTATGAAGCAATCTGATAGTCCCATTTGCGACCAACTGTCGTCCAACTGATTCGTCTTGAAACCTTTTTCAACGGAGATCAAACCCGTCTTGGTGGGCCAATAAATAAGTCGTTACGAGTTTAAAGTAGTCATCGTGTGTCGAGAACTCTATTCAGTCCTGAATAATCATGAACATTGAAACCCTGAAAACAAAGTTCTTTCGAGAAAGATTACCCGTTCCGCCTGACCGAAGTTCTTTCATGTCACGTTTTACTGAGTTGTATAGATAACACTCCCGGAGTAAAATTAAAATCAGTGAAGAACACAATCGAGTGAACATGGTTTGAATCTTGTTATCCTTCAAGAAGACAACAGAGAAGTCGAAGAGTTAGATCGAGGGGACTGGGAAAAACTTTTGAAGAAACACCCATCAAACGTGAGGTCTTTGGCAAAAAAAAAGGAAAGAAAGACATGAAAACGCTTCAACGAGGTTAAAGTTGCTTTGTTTTGTGAAATTGTATGCAAGTTTTAGTCAGAACTGCAGGAAGAAGCCAAAAATTATTTCAACAACTCAATACTACCATGGTATGGGAGCATCTGTTGTACTGAGGACCTCTTCGTATGAGCCCGGTAACCGGGCTGGCTCGGTTATCGGGTCGAATTTTGTTGTCGGTTCATATGGGAAATTTCAGCCCAGTCTACCGGGATAAAATCCAAGAAACACAACCAAAATGGTGGAACATAAACTTGTATCGTTCGCGGCTGTCGCAGCTTTGTGGACCCTTGCAACTTTACTACTAAAGCTAATTCGCCTACTCCTAAAGTGGAAATACATACAAGGCAAAAATTATCCCATTTTGGCCGCTATGTTGCGAAAGCGAAGCTATTTCGTCTAAAAAGTTGTGTCCCGGTTACCCGCGGCCGGGCTGGAGTGTTCATATGGGAAAATTTTCATCTCGGT
>Ga0126339_10000680_pt1 | contig 20013 bp, 11 predicted proteins | sample OrbTmetagenome_2_FD_92532 | JGI IMG/M metagenome (GOLD analysis project Ga0126339, IMG submission 92532) | Coral microbial communities from Petempiche,Puerto Morelos, Mexico - Orbicella T R C metagenome | ecosystem: Host-associated > Invertebrates > Cnidaria > Coral | place: Petempiche,Puerto...
AACTCATGCAAAAACATATCACGTGTTTGCCATATGGGCTACAATTCTCCTGCGTCATTTCTGCCTGCAGTCTGGAATAATTCATGTGAAAAAGCAATCGATTGCGGGACAAAAGAAACCGATTGTGTGACACATTTATACTTTGTTGTCAGAATTTAATCAATGAATAACTGACATTGCGTGACATAGAATCCACGGTCAAAATTTGTCCAGTCAAAATAAGTTTGTTTTTTTTTCTTTCTTGCTGGGGAGCGGGGAGGGCACGAATTTTCGCTGTGCACTATTTCAAAATTCCATGGTGACATCGCGTGATAAAAGAAGGAATGCGTGAAATTGCGTGACGAACAATTCGCGATCATAACTTTGTCCAGTTCAAATAAGTTAGATTTTTTTCTCGGGGGAGCGGGGAGGGCAAGTCAATAGCCCTTTTCACGGTTACCTTTTGCCAGTTGCATTACAATAAAATCTAGCATGTAGGTGAGGCAATTTCGGGCTATTTTGTAGTTTTAGCCCGAAATTGCCTCGCATCCACGTTGGACTACATTGTAATGCAAATGACAAAAATTAACCGTGAAAAGGGCTATTCTTAGTCAATTCTTAAGCAATTGCCAGGCAATTCTTAGACCATTCTTAGACCATTTTTACATTTTTCTTACGCAATTCTTGGTCAATTCTTGGACAATTCGTAGGCAGTTGTTAGGAAATTCTTAGACAATTGTTAGGCAATTCTTAGACAATTCTTAGTAAATCCTTAGTCAATTTTTGGGCAATTCTTAGTCAACTTTTAGGCAATTCTTAGAATTTCTTAGACAATTCTTAAACAATTCTTAAACAATTCTTAAACAATTCTTACAAAATTTTTTGGAAAATTCTTTGACAGTTCCTTGAAAATTCCTTGACATTTCTTTCACCTTTCTTTGGCAGTTCTTTGACAATTCTTAGACATTTTTTGGAAATCTGTGAAACAAGTCCTTGAAAATTCTTAGACAATTCTTTGACATTTCTTTGACAATTCTTCGACACTTCTTTGACACTTCTTTGAAAATTCTAAGAAAATTCTTTGACGAAACATTGACATTTAGTTAGAATTCCTTGACAATTCTTTGACAGTTTTTGACAATTCTTTGCCAGTTTTTAACAATTCTTTGACAGCTGTTTGACTATTGTTTGATAATTCTGTGAAAATTCCTTGGAAATTCTTTTACAATTTACTTGAAAATTGGCCTATGAAGGCAAAATCCCTTAGGGTATTATTTCTTCAAGATAACTGACCATATAGTTCGATCAAAACTTCAGATACTTCGTGTATATGAAGTGAGTTTTCAAGTGTACAACGTGTAAGAAACAAATGACTTAGTGAAGAGTCTTCATGAAATTCTTCTTGAAATGACACCAGTTGTGATTATCCAGGGTCTAAACTACAATTTGGTCATAGAATATATTTCGTTTCGGCACAAGTTTTTGTTACGTGCAGATATTTTACCTTCAGTTTGCATTTGCAGTATTTTTCTAGCCATTTTTATCAATGCCCTAAATAATCTATTTATTACATATAAGTATTTAATGTTTAGTTTGTTTCAGGATCTCTTTGAAAAGATTTTTTGGTAAGCGCAGTATGCAGTTGTTGAATCATTTGAGGCTTAAACGTTATTCCGTTAATTCAATAAAACAAAGTTTCGCGGTTTCTTGCTGACCACGAACATAACAAAATGAAGAGAATATCTTGATTCCTTGGGTCTTCTTTTAGGTTGATTCTGATAATTTGGCAATAAATCAACGTCGTATAGTTAATGAAATTATTTGTGCATCTGACTCTCGATAATGAATACATTTGAACCGGAACATTTCATTTTTATTACTTTTTTGCGACAAACCATGAAGTGGTAATTATAAATGACAGAAGGAACAAAAACAATTAGTAGAATTCCACTTGGGCACTAATACAAATACTGCAATCTGTTAGGTTTAACTATCGTAACAATTAGCCATTGGAGGTCGTCTACAAAATGGCGACGTTTTTCTTGTTTTCCTCGCTTTAGGTAAAAACGAAAAGAAGAACATTCGTTGTTATTCGACCTTAGAAACTGTAAATTGCGGTCAAAAGCGGACAAGTGTGTGAACTCAGTTCCTAGCAACAATTCAATCTTCCTGATTTTGTTAAAGAATGAAAACCTATCACCTCATAGAAACCTCGAGCTCATAAGATGGACTTATCTTAATATGTTTCCAATATTCAGCTTGCATCTGAGTCCAAGAGCTGCACATGCCATCACGTCCATCCAAAGGGTTGCACCTAGTAGCCTTTGCCCTTTTATTTAGTAAATCTCTTTTCGACCTAGAGAAAAACAAAGGAAACTTCAATATAACCTACGCCTATTTTGCGGGAATGTAAATCAGAAATAATTTCAAATTCCTAAAATTTTGAGGTAGGGTCATACTCTTAGCTTCAATTTATCTTATTACGTCAGCATAAAACAGCTCCGCCTTCAGTTCATCGTGTAGTCTGTCAAGATTATTAATTCTAAAAACCCAGATTTTCGTTCTTTGTAAAATTTTAGGTTAGTTAAATTTTATGGCAGGTCCACACCAGCCCTAAGGCAATTAGGCAATTAGGCAATTTGGTAGTACATTGAGACCATCTTTCATCCCCTGGTTAATGGTTTTCTTCGCAAGTAGCTGACGAATTTTTATTTTACCGTGGATAAATAACTGAAGATTATCTAATATCTTAACAGTGCATTGTGATGGTAAAGAGACATCAGGTTGAAACAGTTTCACGGTACATGACAACAGAAATAAGATAACTACTATTCACCTATCTGAAATAATAAGATGTTTAAAATGGCTTTCCGAGACGTCATGCTGCACACTTAGATCCAAAAACTGATGGTTGCACTCCGCACTCAGGAAGAGTCCTTAAACTTTGATACACTGAGTAAAACAATACACCACGGCTCAACCTGGAAAATAGGAAAACACCAGTAAACAATCCAAATCCTTAATCATCCTTGCTGTACTTTTCAGAACAGAAGTACTTCCGAGAACTCCTTAGAAAACACAGCTGTGACTTTGGATCGCGCGAACAAAAGCCTGCTTTTTCAAAGTCTTTAAAGTGCTTAGACCCTGCTTACGAATAAAAACTCACCTTTATGGAATGGAGATGCCATTCACCAAACAGAACCACTGCTTCAGTTGAGCTCCCGAGTGGCTGGACAGCATCTCAAAGGATAAAAACTGTAAGAAAAACAGCGAAAGATAACCTGTTACCATTGTTTCTTTCAACGGTAAAGCAATTTTCACATCAGGTCAAATCATTACAAATTTACCAAATCTGGAATTATAGCAAAGTAATGAAAATATCCTAATACTGCCTCCAGGACCGGTTCAGGCTGTTATACAATACCATGAAATTGGGCTTATCAACACTACAGGAGTTAAAAAATATAAAAAAAACGCAATTAACTTATCTGAATTCAGAAATTGAAGTAGTGGCTTGTATCACTAAGAAGCTGGCCTGCAGGAGTAGCTTGTCAGTTTGATTTGCGGCAACTGGCTGAAGGAGACTGCTCCAACGCAATTTCTTGGGACACGTCTTTGCTATGCTGTTCCGTCGGATTGTACTTTAGGCTATCTATATTTAAAGAATCGCAAAACACTGTTGTTAGCCGTTAATTTGACTTTTTTTTCACTGTTATTATTGATCATCTGTGCAGGCTCTGAACACACCATGCTGCCAGTGGTCATGGTCGAGCTTGCGCTTGTGTGTTATTTTTAGTTTTTGAATGGATCTTGCATAACTTAGTTTAAAACAGCATAGAAGAAATTATTTGCCATCATAAGGACACAAACACTATATTTGGTGCCATGTTTTCACCTGAATCAAAATTTCAGATTAAAGCGGGAACAAGCAAAAGCCTGGCAAAGCCTGGAGTGTGATAACAGTGTCTGACTGTGAAATCTCGGTTGGCTTAGCAAATACCTGAAAACTACCTGAAAACTACCTGAAATACGCTCCTCCTTAAAGTCTGCATGGTTTGAAACACATTTTCCAATCGTTCTTGTCAGGACGAACGGCTGAAGTGACAGCGCGGTAAATTCAGAAACTGCCAGTGCAAGAGTGACACGAAGAGCTGAACTAAAGAAGCACGAAAAAAACATACATAAGCTTAAAACTGCAATACGTACTCAATAAAAGTGTAATTTTTAAACGACTGCAAACAAGCCGAAACTGGAAAGAGTTTGAAAATTTGCGGTCTGACAGTCAAAGTTTCGTTTGATTTGTACAAGAATGAAAATGCACATGAATTAAAGGGTCATTTGAACCGACTGGTCTGCATTTGGCCGAAAAACAAGCTGAGTCATGCAATGATTAACTTCGAGCAAAAATTATTTGCGAACCCTGTTCACTCAAACAACCTGCAACACGACGAGTTCCCGCGGAGCGACCGAAGGACAACTCGCACTGAACATCACGGCGTGGTCACAAGTCCGTTTACTGGCCAAAATTGGAAGGCTAACGAAATTTAGAAATAAAACTAAAGCTATATAACAATTAAATGAATAGAAATGATACAAAAAAGGTAGAAAAGATGAACTTACCTGAAGGAATCACATGAAAAAAGATGTCCGCTGCTTCGCTTCACAGCACAACGATGAACAACGTCTAAACTAAGGGTGTGTCATTTGAACACCTCTTTATATATGTGATTAAAATTCATACCACGCAACTACACGAAAAAATGCTTGAATTAAACAGAATGCATTATAAGGCGTCTTCAGAATTTTTTCGTCAAGATTTTTGGTCCTTAAATCACTTCAACAATGATGCCTTGAGAAAAGCACGCACTTCGATTATATCATCAATGCGGAATGTTGCTTTTGTTTCAATAAGCGCGTCGCTGACTTTTGTTTGCAAGCTTTTACCATCGGGGTATATTTAGAATTCTTCCATTAGATGGATTCTTACTTAATTTTTTTTTCAGGGAAAGCAAACGAATGAATATTACCGTAACATGATTTAATAGATGCAAAACTTCTGAGCGTTGAACACTTTGTTTTATGGTACTCGGCTAACTTCAGTACTTGAAACAGTTTCAGTATTCAGAGCGGAAAAAGTACTGCGCAGCTTTCTGCGCGGTACGCGAGGATGTCGCTCGGGTGATTTTTGTATATCTGCCAAGCATGAATTTTTTTCCGGCATTTCACTGTTAAGAAAACAAGGTCCCCTGCCTGCTCAGAGGTTCTCTTGCTTATCTATTCAGTGGTGTGCTTATGTGAATGCAATATGCAAAGAGAGTTTGTGGAAAAAAAAAAGTGTCATTCTTGTATACCGCGGGGAAATAAAGGGTTCGGAAAACTTCTTTAGGTTAATTTTGTCCGAAAAAAAATTGATTCCCACGAAAATAATACACCAGCTTTCCATTAGTGACGTGAAAATGTTGCAGTTTACCGAGAAAATGGGAAAGCATATAAATTTCGTAATTGTTTTTGGTTTGCACGATCGACGAAATTTCCGCCACTTTGTCAAACTTGGAGCCTGGCGTCTAAGACTGGCGCACGCTTATTATGTTTTTTTTTCCGCTCTGAATGTGCAACTGTTATAAGCTTACCTTGCCTAGTTCCTAGGCCTCAATATTTCGCCGCGGTCAATCGCACTGAAAATCAATTGACCGTGAAGGCCAGGGATAAAGCCGTACGGGAACTAGGCAATAGCTTAACCAACAGCACCTACCTACAGTGACTTGATATCACTGGATATTTAGAAAACAGTCCTAGGAAAATACGCCCGCTGATTGGTTAAAAACCATGGTTCTATAACTCGATAGAAACATACAACTTGCACGAGCTGTTGACGTGATGATGGCGCGAGGAAAGAGAATTTACATTTTGATAATCAAAGTTAACAAGTTGTTTTCCTTTTTTTCGTCGCGGAGTTTTCTAAAAGAAATAGAAACCTTGTTCTCCGTGTTTCTATCGAGTTATAGAAACACTCATGAAAGTTTGGGAGAACTCGAAAAAGCTGTGGAAACAATCGCCCGCGGCTCGTGTTCCCACAGCATTTCTCGTTCTCCCAAACTTCCACTCGTGTTTCTATAACTCGATAGAAACACGGTACATGTTTTCTATTTCTTAAATAAAGTATTCTTTCAATTTAATATGATTTATTCTTTACTATTCTGTAGCATATCTCAAAACTACAACATTAAAAAATTGGCGGTACCGTAAACACGCGCTAAAACGAGGCGCACATAATTATTGACGGCGGGAACCGAAGCGTATGCATTACAGACGTTAAGAGAGTAGACAAGGCATCTGAGTTTGAGTACCGTGTGAACTTGCACGTCGACACTGTTGTCATCTGCAAAATGGCTATCACGGAACATAGGAGAAGCCTTCCGTTATGATATACATTGCAATGCGCAAATGTACTCCAATTGACGGTTTCTATCATAATGTGAAACCGTGACGAGAGGTTGAAAATATTACCGTAAGACAGTTTAAATGAATTTGGAACCCTGTCCTGTATCCACCCCTGTTCTGGATTGTTATTCTCCCGGCTGATAGCCTTATTAACCCTTTGAACAACTACGGCTTCAGGATAATAAAATAACAACAACAAACATGTTATCAAATGCTAAAATTTTAATAGCAACAAAGATAACCGCAGGGCAACGATTCTTTTAAATCTGCTCTCAAGAGTATTGAGTTCAACTCCGTCAAGAGTTGTCCTCCGGGGGTGCGTGGTTAATGCGGCGTTTAAAACGTCTTTCAACAATAAAGTCTTCTGACTCTTAAAGAGTTTTTGAAATAAAGCTTATTTCAAAACGAGTTATCAACTGAAGAACATGTTTAGTTTGAACAAAGCACAGCCGTGTAGTAACCGGAAAAAAGCAGGATTACGGTGGCCAGACAAGAAGAACCAAGGACAACAAAAGTAGGAATCTCTTCCATGGCGCTCCCTGCGCCGTACACTTGAACACCAAACTCCATCGTCAGGTTACAGAAGCTGTGATGGAAAAAATGACAGACACACAAAGATTAAGACACCTGGCTGTAGACGTCAATCACAGGCTAGATTTAACGGTTGATTCTGGGCCCGGTTTGAACTAGAGATAAGGTGTTGTTTTAGAAATGGTACCTCTTAGGGGTGAAAAAAATGTCAAGCCACGCCCACAATACAGGATCTTGGCTCCTTGGTACTTATTAGAGGTTCTTTGTAGAATTTCTTGCGAGCACCGCCGGTTCAAAACTCAAAACGATTCTTGAAGCTTTGGAAAAGAAATACCGCTGGTAGGCTGGAATCACGCTCTTGTTTTGTTATATCTACATCTACATTTATTAACTCAGCAGAAGCTATATCTTGAGTTTGAAGAGCCTGAAGCTGTTCATAGAGACGTGAATACAATACAACTGTGGTACAAATACGATATGGGCCATGGAACGATTTTGGGTGCCACAATCATCTTTGATCATGTTTACTTATTTCTTGTTAATACCTGAAGTCAGGATCGATAACTTTCAGCGTGAAGACAAACGTGCCGACATCACTCCACACAATACGCGAGGAGGCTTCAGAGCTGTTAAGGATTTCATATGGCTGATCAAGATTAGCTACAGACAAGGGAGAATTCTGTTGAAAACAGCTCTGGTAATTCTGTTGAATTAAGTGGAGAAGAAGATTGGTTCTATTATAATTGGAACGTTTACAAGCTGTATTAAATTACCCATGACCAACTCCCGTCTGGTTTGTAACTCAATCGGTGAAAATCCCACCGGGGACAAAGAATTTCACGTTTCTTTTCTAAGGATTCCGTAAAATTCCAGTGTTACTACCTTAACTCTTTGCTTACTTACTACTTTTACAAGTGCCACGTGGCCCAACGTTACAATCTCATTTGCAGCTTTTTATTTGAATGCTGGTCACACTCTAAGGTTTCAAGGGCCATGTTATTAAGGGCAACCAGCTGCACCATGTATGAATGTTATGCTCCTGTACATACCTTTCTTTTGAACGGTGCACATTAATCAAGTAAGAACCAGAATAACCGAGTTGAGGTTTTTTCGCTCATTGCGTTATTTTCTTTAAATAACACTTCTCGGCTTGGCACCAGTCGAAACTTGCATAGTAGTCATACCTCTTTAGACCACGCTGATTCCATGGTTTCTTCCTGAGTAGACCCGCGTATCATCTTTTCCCAACTCTGCGCCTCACTAATACACCCAGCCTGATGCGTAGAAATGAAAATAGCGCTTTCGTAAGCCTTCACTGACTTTCAAGTCTTTCAACAACAAAGCACTTTTATTTTCATTATGATGTAAACTTAAACAAAAACGGCACTTCGGCTCCGTGATCATTAAAAAAACTCTCAAAACAAATCAATCAGGGAGATGTGTTGTGTTTGGCCAATCGAATGTAAAAAAGAATTGCCCTACCCGACTATTCTCGCGTTTTTCGTCCGTTACACGGTTTCCCGTGCTCTCTGCCTCATGATTTCCCGCGCTTGCCATCGGTTACATGTTTTGCCGCTCTTTCGTCCGGTTACGCGTCTTCCCCCACTTTTCCCTGGTTGTACGTTTTTCAAAGTCTGGCCGAAGTATAAGTGGCTTTTTATAAGAAACAATATTAGAACAAGGTAGTGTTAGAGCACTGAAACCAAGATAAAAAAAAAGCAAATAAATTTAAGGTGAGATCACGTCGGCGTAGTAAATTCGCTTTGCTCTTTCTTTCCAGGATTCCAAAGCTGTAAAACCATCTTATTGTAATATATATATAAATATCTCACCTACATTATTTCTACCAACGTTAACAGATCCAAAAGTAGACACTTAAGTTGCCTACAGCTACTCGCTTGCCCCAGTGACACACCTCTTTCATTGTTGCACTGTACTTGTAGCCTGCTCGTCCGTGCTGTTCCCACATGACATAGTTCACATCTACTTCTTTTACAAAAGTTTCTCCGTCATATCTGAAAAAATCATCTATGTATTTTACTGGATGATTTCGTTAAAGGGTATGCCTTAAAGTTAAAACTGGGTTCATGCGGTATTTTTACGCTGACATGTGACTTTATGTTGTTGTTTGCTTATAATTTTGTGCGACGCGGTTACCACGTTCTCCACATCTTGGGTAGTTTGAAAGATACTTTGGTTATATTGGGAAGTTTTTGAAGGGACTGAAGATTGCTTGTACTGATCCCTTAAACACTCTCGGTAACGACGGATTCTACGACGGTAATGCACTTTTTAATCCATCAAATATTTTCGCTCGCACGCGATTGGTCTAAACTCATCACTTGAATGAATATGCCCCAGCTAAAACTGGGGAATATTTGAGTGATATTCCCCAAAATACAAAACTGCCCGAGCTATGCTCTTTGAAAACTGTTCACTTCTCAGAACAGATAATGTCCAGGACAAATATCCGAGCATGTTTTGGCGCCAAATGAAGGCTATTGCTTATATAGCTTACAAGTGAATGACTGGTTTGAACGGTTCATTATTCTGTACTGTAAATGGACATCCCAGCTTGACAAGGTTATATTCAACAGTCTAGACAAAAACAAAAGGTCGGTTAATATAAAATTGCGTCCAACACAGGCAATTATCAAAACTAAATGATCACAGAGACTAGAACAACGAAAAGGTAACTGGTTAAGACAGTAATCAAGTATTATTGAGTGATGTCATCAGACATGCTCGCGTGCCGTTCGTCTTGGCCAGCTACACAAAAATGTACCTTTAAACATGTTTGAAGTTTTCAGCCTGAATACGTTTTTATTACTACACGGTTTACACCTTTGATACACTTAAACTGTGCAGAAACGAGGGAAAAGTTTTACCTTATCTGAAACTTGACGATTTGCAAATGAATAACGTTTCTGTTGATAACTGCAAAAGAGAGGCGATGCCTAACATGAATGCACCTTCATAAGATAGTTAGAAAGCGATTAATAACGACTAAAACTTCAACTGATCCAAAGTTACAAATACACTATGTTCACACTTGGTCAGCCCGAGAAGGGTGCCTGAGTTCGAATCTCGCTGAGTACTAATGTGAACACACCTTTTCTCCAAGTACACACACCAAGTACACACACCAGCATTCGGGCAGTTTGCTTCCTAAATGGTACCCGAGTACTTGGAGTACCCAGTGTCTGAATGCAACACTATTTTGTGCCAGTGCCCAGTCACCAGTGCTCGGGTACCAAGTGTGAATACAGCCTAAGTTAGAATATCTTTCATGACTTAATTCAACAATTGTTCAGTATGCTGATGACATGTGTACAAAATTGCTTCAGTAAAGCACCCTGTACTTTGTTCAATCCTCTACTCAAAGCAGAAATGCTTTATCGGTTATGTATTTCGAACTAATTTGTATTAAACTTTTTCAGCTCTCTTACCTTTGCACTAGATAGGAGTAGTTTCGAAAGCCATCACAGCTGGTAGGTTTCCTGGTGAAAAATTACACCAATCATACAGTACAACCTCAATAATGTCTATGAAGAGCAGAATTGTGAGAAATAACATACATCCTATAATGTGGCAAATGCCGCCCTACTCACGCCTGGGGAATAATATGTCGGCTAAGTGGACATCCCATAGTTACATTTGTTTCCTGTAAGTATATTGAAAATAATTATAAATTGATATACAAAGCTCAGTACATTCTCAGTACACACTAGCAAGTAAGCTATTCACTCTGTTGGAGAGGGAGAGCAAATAAAATGGGTGTGACCTTGTATGGCACACAGAACAAAGAGCAGAGAGGATCAGTTTCAGGCCCACCCAACAAAACCTTTGTGGAGTTTGGTAGCTCACCAAATGCAGATTCCAACCCCACCTACTCAGTTTAATGAGGATAAGCTTTCAGTGTTTCTCCTGAATTTACAATTGTTTAAACATGAAAAGGTCAGGAATGCTCATCATCTTGCTTGGGGGTTAGTGTGTTCAGGATCAAACACCACTAATTTTAGCTGTCGAAGTATCTTTTAGGGTGCACTCAAAGAAATAATGTGCAGTTCCAGAGAATATCCATACCTCCCCTATCAAAGGGATTTTTTCCAAGACCCCCCTACCCTCCCCTCTGGAAATTTCAATTAAACTTGATACATTTCTTTAAATTTTTTGGTCTTAGAGAACCCCCCACCCCCAAGGAAATTCCAATCCCTTCTGTGGGGGGAGTATGGATATTTTCTGGTGCTGCACAATAATAAAAAAACGCTCTCATGTCTGTTTTTAGGTTTGATTTTTGCCACTCATCGGCTGGTCAAATTAAACCTGAGCCACGCCCACATTGGTCTTGTTTAGAGGCTGAATTCAAATTTTCCAATGAGCATCCCCAATCTTTTCACATGGGGGTCTCCCCCCACCAGGCTTCCCTGTTACATTGCTACTTACAGCTTTTAATGTAATACAAGACCGATCTTCAGAAAAAGCCTCAATCCTAAACACAACATCCCTAAAAGAACCACAATATTGCTATGTTAACTGATCTGGAATGGCTAAAGATTGATTTTACACTGCTAAAATCTATGATTGGTTTAACCAACTCAAACAATCAGAGATAGAACAAAAAACAGTTGTGACATCGCCACGGCACAACCTCAAGCTTGGTGGTGGTGAATTTGTGTTTGCTCTAAGTTTTAGGAGCTTTTATTACTTTATTCTTTTGTTTATCAGTTTGTTGGGATTGAGATATAATAGGCCATTTCCAAGTTACCATTTGCCTCTGTGTCAAAATGAGTCTTCCTATTGGTCTCGTTTAGAGGCTTAATTCAAATTTTCCAATGAGCATCCCCAATCTTTTCACATGGGGGTCTCCCCCCCACCAGGCTTCCCTGTTACATTGCTACTTACAGCTTTTAATGTAACACAAGACCAATCTTCAGAAAAAGCCTCAATCCTAAACACAACATCCCTAAAAGAACCACAATATTGCTATGTTAACTGATCTGGAATTGCTTAAGATTGATTTTACACTGCTAAAATCTATGATTGGTTTAACCAACTCAAACAATCAGAGATAGAGCAAAAAACAGTTGTGACATCGCCACGGCACAACCTCAAGCTTGGTGGTGGTTAATTTGTATTTGCTCTAAGTTTTAGGAGCTTTTATTACTTTATTCTTTTGTTTATCAGTTTGTTGTGATTGAGATATAATAGGCCATTTCCAAGTTACCATTTGCCTCTGTGCCAAAACGAGTCTTCCTATGAAACCAATCATATGAAAATGTATTCCACCTACATGTTAATTTTCATGCAAATCAAACTCATTTTCACATGAAAGGTTTTGCATGAAGACTTATTTTGAAACACAGGCACAAGGTAACTTGGAAATGGCCTATTGCTTTCAGAAATCACTTTTACAACAATAAAGCGAAAACATGTTATCCACAGTCATCAATAACTAAATTTGTTGTTTTAAAAAGAATGTTACCTAGAGTAGTTGTAACCCTGGTTTCTTCTTTGTTTATCCTTTTCTCCAATGGAAACTGTCTTATTAAAGCAAAATACAACAGAAAGTTTAAACAATGGCAGTGAGGTAAGACTTCACACATTTGACCTGTGGAGTCCCTATTCTATATAAATAAACTTCTCCTGAGCTATTAAACCAGATACCTGAATTACAAATACCAAAACAAATTGGCCATTGTCTAGCAATACTTACAACATTTCTGGATATAACTCCTATAGCTTGCCGTTCTGCAGATATTTCTGAGCTTGTTAAATTAAATGTCAAGTGCTCTGTATTTGAGAGGCTTCCCTGGAATAAATACTACAATATGTCAAAACTCTGATTTCACATAAACCATTTAGCAACAGACTGAAAGACTGATTTTTGAGCGGCATTTACACTAGATTATAAAAAGTGAGATTCCCTTTCTTTTTTTCTTTTGCTTCATCAGTCACACAAAGAAAAAAAATCTGTCTACAAGTTAATCTTGCCAACAATTGAGTACATCTCTCAGAATCGTTCTTTAGTAAGACAAACCAACAAGCCTATTTTTAGATCATTGCAAGTTCAGATTGGAAAACGCGCTTTGCTGCTTTGCTAGTTCTTTCCAGTTTCTCATTAAGCAAGAATATTATAATCGTGTTTCTACATCTTTGGATTCTCTGTAAGTAAAATATTACTCACAATCATTCGATTATCTCCCCAAGGTTCAGGAATGAGTTTAGCCCATGCCTGCAATGGAAAGAAAACGGCAAAGAAACAGATTATGTCCACAAGCTTCGCAGGCCATCAAGGTTTCAGCATTATGCCTGTACACGAGCGCAACTTGCTTCCCGATATTCAGTGTTCCAAGTTAAATGTTTGCAGAAATTCAATCGACGTAAATGAGATTCCCTACCTCCAGTTTTTCTCCCTTGTCTAGGAAGTACCTTGACTTGAGGTTGTGGAGCAAAACTTCGTGCTAAAATAAACACACATGTCAGCTGACTGAGCATGCAATGTTGATTGTCGTAAACATTTCATGGAGTGTCGATGACAAGTTAATTTCAGATTACCCACATAAACGGTTTCATTATAATCAAGAATGTGTTCCACATATTCCACTGACCTTTGGACATATTCCCCATACCGGATGAAGATTTAACAGAATGAGAACAAAACTCAACAGAGTGGAAGGGTGTCTCAGAGCTGACATGTTGTCGACGCGACAAGGGGATTATCAGGAAGTCCAGGTTAGGGGAGGGGAGGGGAGGTTGTTGACGCTTAGTACCTCGCTAAGACCTTCACACGACTATGGGCTACTACTACTGTAGTGGTAAAAATGCTAAGGTGCCTGAAAGTCTGTCCCTGAGGTTGTGGATTTGCCCTGGTGTTGGGTGTGGCTTATGGGTCGGAATGACCTGGAGGGGTAACAGGAAAGGAATGGCATTCTTGAAATGTGACCAAGTAGCAGTAGGCACGTTTTGTACCCAAATGTTTCAGTATTAGAAATTTAAAAAGAACTCCTGGTCGTTAGGGGATTACGGAAAGGAATCAAAGTTGCAAAGGGAGAGCCAAGTTGAGGGTGGATGGGGGTGGAAGCGAAGGCTTAAGTGACAATTCTATGATGTAGTGGGACTACAACCTATCAGAGAGGCAGGGGGTGGGGGAGGGGGTAACTTCGTGCAGTTTGCTTCACTGAGGGTATGAGTTTGAACCTCATTCAAGATCAAGCTGTCTTTGATCAAAACAGTTCAATTAAAGCAAAGCAAATAATTGTTGAAAAGAATTACAAACTTCACCCAAATAAGGCAATTCGACAGAGATATTTGAACATACATTTACAAATTTTCCAAGTATTTTATTACACATACAAATGCATTACATGTTATCAATCTCACTAACCTACACTGCACTTTTGGACAAATCATGCTACATTCCTTATAATGCATACACGAATGTATTCCATTAAAATAATTCAATTTTTGCAAAAGATCAATCAGCTTATGAGAAACATGTGTCTAACGTGCCAACTCACTAATTCCCAAATGATCAGAAGAGCGTACAAGAAGTGGGAGGTGCAAAGAAACTGCTACAGTTTGTGTGTGATTTTTGGATAATTAAAAATAATTTTTAAGCCTTTGTCTGGAAGCATTGAATAATTCACAGTTATTTTGACACCAACACGAGGATCAAAAATTGGATCAACCTCAGAAGATGGCTGAGAATCTAAAGCAGCCAAGTTAGACTGCAAAAAAAGAACAAAACCAAAAAAGCAGACTGTGAGAGACACTTTATACTGGACAGCATCTAATGACTGATTTCTACAAATTGCAGGAGGGCAGACACAAACACTCGTCTATTGGATTACGTGCAATTCACTGTTGCAATCCCAGTAATTTTTGATCAAGATCACACAATTTTAGGGAAAAGAGCTGGACAGAGTTTCATGTTCTATGTCTGCAAATGAATGCAGTTTTTTATGATTGCATAATTTAACCCAGGATTGACCAGTTAAGCAAAATCACATCCCCAAGCCTTCTCAAATTTAGTCGATTAAATTCACCTGTTATTTTAGCTTCAAATTTATCCTCACATTCCAGGCTTCATACATCTAGCACTACATCTTGAACTGAGATAATATTTATTGTTTCACTTTCATTCATTTTCAGTCTTCATCAACTTAACTATCTTAACAAAACCTACATTTTTGCTGAGTGAATAATAGTCAGCAAAGAGGAACTGTTGAGTTCACCAGTTCAATCTTGAGAGTTAAACACTATGTTGACCAGCCTCAATTCTTTTAAGTACAAATTTGTTGTGGTTTATTACTGCAGACATGCAAGTGATAACATAAAATGACCGCAAAGTGCTACTATTAAAAAGACTGGTTATCAATTACTCTTTCAAAATTAGTAGCTGCTGAACTATCAAATTGGTTAACAAATCTTGTGTAATGTGTGTTCACGAATTTTATACATCACTTTGAACACAGTCATGCTGTGTTTGAACCAATAAAGAGGGAACCAAAATAAAAAAAATATCCATAATCCTCCAATGGAAGATTCTCTTAGTTTGAAGGCCCCCCCCCCCCCCCCAACCACCCCAACTGATCTCAGAATTCCACCTTATAATTTATTAGTACTATAGCTTTAGCTTCATACTTTCCTGAAGCCTAATATTGTAAATTATAAATTATATTAATGATAATTTACTAAGATCGGTAAAATTTAGCTTGGTTCATTGTCTTCTACATGTACCTACATTTCTTGCGCTTGAAGAGATGTGATATCTCTGGTTTTGGTATTGCGCCACTTATTCAAAAATTACTTTCAACATCACAAAATTAGAAACAAGCATAATTATGATTCTTTACAATGATCCCATATGGCTGCAGTAAACTGTTTTTTGCAACATGCTAAACTTACCAACAGCAAACTTCTACACTTATTTCATTATCACCACTATACTGTGTTCTAATTAGCTCTAACTGTCATGTAATGGGACAGGTACTCCCATATCACCTAACACCTCTTTGATACACATAAGCAAGTGCTCCATATCAGCCGGATACAACTTTCCAATGTTACCAATCCTAAAGCAATCGGCAGTGCTTACTTTCCCAGGGTAGATAACTTGGTCTTTACTGTTAAGCCGACTGTAAAACTCTTCAAAATTGTAGTTAGGGTGTTTGGGGTTGTAGTATGAGGTGATAATGTACCCTTCATGGGTGTCATCTAGGAACTTCTTGAAGCCAAGTTTTCTCATTCCATCCTGTAGGATGTGGCAGTTCTCCATGTATCTATGAAGAAATGATGTACTTCAGTGCACTGTGCATGTTTTTGTTTTACAATGGTAACAATTAGGACAACTCTCTGTTGTTCACTGGTAGAGAGCTATGGTTGACAGGTGAATAAAACATGAAGATGGCACTTTGTTCCATTTTGCTTGCTCACTTGGAAAATTAAAACATCAGTGAGTTAATGAGTTGGCAAGAGTGAGAAAGCAAGAAAAAGAGTGAGTGAGCCATCATTTAATTTGTTACCTTTATTCATATTTTGCAAGCACATTGAGAAACTGTACTAATAACAATTTTTTTATCATGAGTTTGTCATACTGGGGTTACATTACATTGTAACAAATACACATCTTCTTGTGCTATTTATTTGCTTATCCCTTACCTGTTTGCTCTTCCATCAACTCCCCCTTCAGCCTTGAACTCTGACAAAGCATATCGAAAGGCAAGCATCGCATGAGTTGCTGGGGTAAACCTAAACTGTCCACTCTTCTCCAATCCTTCATACTGGTCTACGATGTCAAGCGAAAGACTGCGTGCCCATCCTTTACACTTCTTCAAGGAATCAATGTGACCAATCACAAATGAGAATCCAGGGACGCCTTCTATACACTTGTTTGCAGAGCTGACCATGAAATCAACGTTGGCAAGATCTAGATTGAGCGGAACTGCACCGAAGCTACTCATGGCATCAACGAAAAATGACACTCCTGGTGCATGTTCTTTCACAAGCTTGCCTACTTCAGCAACTGGGTGAATGACACCTGTCGAGGTCTCGCAGTGCACCATGGCAACATTGGTGATGGATTTGTCATTTTTCAGGATTTCTTCAATTTTCTTCACATCTGCTTTTGAATTCTCTTCTCCACTTAATACAACCTGGACAGGAAAAGGCGCCAATAAGAATTCATAGCCCTCAAAGCTTTTAAGCAGCATGCATGTGTCGCTGTTAAGTTTTGTTTTCTTCAAATTCCCAGAAGGTATAGTCATCAGGAGTCTAATGGATCACAAGTTCAGCCCCATCCTGGGAGTTTCCATAACATAAGGCAACCAGTAGATTGCTGCTCCCCCCGGATGGGATGCCAGTCCACTGCATGGTCACCCCTGGTAATTTGCGACACTTCCAGTTAGTTTACCAGTGCCCATTTGATCTCCTGGGTGGAGAGTGACACTGGGAGAGTAAAATTATCTATTAAAATTTCTTGTTCAAGGAGAGAATCCCTCAACCAGCCAGCCCTGGAACCCTGGCTGTTCAGTCTAATATCAGTTAATTACTTTTGAAATATGTATGTAGAAAATTATTTGGTCCACTTTATGGGTTGCAAAATATCACCCTCTTTATTAAAGAGTTCACTATGCATCTAATCTTGTCTTAAGTTAATAAATTGTTAAGTAAAAAGACGTACTGTTTCTATTCCAGCAACTTCACAGATCTTCATCATTCTCTTGCCATAAGAGCCATTTTCAATAATGAAAACTTTTCCACCTTCTTTCGGTGTTGTTGTAGTAAGTACAGCCTCTACAGCATATGTTCCACTGCCTTGAAGAAGAACAGCAGTGTATTCTTCTGGAGAGACACCAGCAATTCCCAAGAGCCTTGAACGAATTGTTTTCACAACATTAATAAACTCAGTGTCACGTGAGCCAAGGTCCCGAAGCATGGCTTTCTTTGTTTCAAAGCTCACTCCCAGAGGTCCAGGTGTAAATAGCTTTTTGTCCTTGTGTCCAGACTCTAAATCTAAAGATTGAAATATAAATTAATAACATTGCTTATTAGGTAGGCAGCATGACCAAGTGGTTAGAGCGCCAGACTTGAAATCTGGAGGTTGTGGGTTCAATTCCTGATCTGACCACTTAGCTAGAGTTGTTTCTCGGTAGACTCGAGTTCAACTCCTCAGTCATGCTTGAAAAGAGTCAACTGGTCTGTCTCCCACCAGTTGGGATTCTTAAGCTTATAATGTTTAGTTGATATATTTGTTTATTTCCGTTAAGTGGCATGCCTGTGAACTGTAGATAGGTGAAGTTAAACATTTTTGCATCAACAGTTACCTGAGTACCCCTCTTCATGTTCCTTAACTTTTTTATTTAATAAAAACCCGTTTGGAAAACATCTGTTTGATAGATGTCACTTTCTGATCTGACCTATAAAAATTCAATATTAATAACATGCCATAATTATATTTTTTATTTCCTCAAATACTAGCCAGCACAACAAGCATTTCTGCGGTTTGGGTGCTCAAGAGGCTTAGGGAGAAAAAATAGGAAGAAAGAGGGTGAGGGGAGAAAAGGGAATGCATGCTAGCAGAAAGCCTATGACTGTGAAAAAAAAAATGTTTTTGTCAGTTGATACTTAATGACTGTATTACTGGGTTAGGCAAAAGCTGTTGATATGTCTTCAGAGTGAATGCAAATCCCACTTTGCTGCAGTAACATTCAAACAAATTAATGTCATTAATCTTCTTTCCCCTTGTCAACCATGCACATTTGATAAGCTCATCAATCAACATTATTACACCAAACCAATCAGAAAACCTGCTTGTGGGCAAAAAGTCTGGTTTGCTAGCAAGCATGTTCTGTCAATCCTTACCCCCATCCATCACACTATTTTTTTTTTCTTTTATTTTTAAAAGTCTCCTGCCACAATTTTTGTGAGGAAAAAAATGATATGGGACACTAATTATTATAGAGTGCTTGCTAAGTAGGCTATTCTAATGGTTTAAAATTGCTTGGAGATCTAAGATCAAGCTAACGATCTCTGTACACAGGGATAACAGGATTTTGACTTCATTTCCAGCTTCTTCCTGTTCTAGGAGTCTCCCAGTGGTTAATGAATCCTAAACTAGCTAAGAGAGAACGTGCCATAAATACAAGGAAGCAGAATTCTCCATGGTTTTGACAAATCCACCAAAAAAGCGCATCAGCTCTAATTGCGTGACCATGGAGAAAAACAAATCAACCAATCTTTGTGATGTGGCACAACATTGTATTGTACAAACAAATCACTCTCTTTTGAGAAAACAGCAGTTCCGACGGCAGAAAGAGGTTCAAGTACTATTTTTCTTTCAAAATTGCTATTTTCTACAGTTACTAATCTTTATTTATGCGACGACAAATAAGTTTAAGATACGTTGTTCAAATCCATACCTGGTTCATCGAGACTCGAAGTCGAAGCACAAAGCCGCCACGAGGTACCGTAAATTACTTGCGGAGATCTTTTACAAGCTCGGACCACATGGGACAAAGACCGAGTAATTCCACAACGGAATGCCATCCCTTACACTTGCTGGTATGGAACTGTAGAGGAACTTTATCTACACAGCAGCAAACGAGCGAATACTAACAGACGATGTGCGCCAACTGAAGTCATGCGCACACACAACTGGCCTGCGTGACTTCCCGCACGCGGGCGGGAACTGGGCGGGGAACGGGGCAAGGAACTACGGGCAATGAGTTGTAAAATGGATCGTGTAACTTAATTTGTTGCGTTGATCTATCATATTTATTTATTTAGTGCAATCATTTGCTGGTTTTTGAAACTTGGAAGGGGCGGACTTGAAAGCAGGACATAAAAAAGTAGGATAAATGCCCACAATGCCACACCGGAAACAAACCAAAACCGGAAACAGTGCACTCCTATGGTTGGCGAAATGGTGCAAAATTTACAAGGTTTATATTCATTCACATTTAATGTTGTTATTATTATTCACGAATATATTTATTCACATTCAGCAACTAAATTTATATTCAAGAGATATACTAATTCACATTTAACGACGTATTTCGT
>Ga0126339_10000681_pt1:2500-20012 | contig 20012 bp, 7 predicted proteins | sample OrbTmetagenome_2_FD_92532 | JGI IMG/M metagenome (GOLD analysis project Ga0126339, IMG submission 92532) | Coral microbial communities from Petempiche,Puerto Morelos, Mexico - Orbicella T R C metagenome | ecosystem: Host-associated > Invertebrates > Cnidaria > Coral | place...
ACCCCGCAAATTCAGAACTGCTAAACTGGGAAGAAACTACTTAAATTTCTCATAACTTTCGGTGGCCTCATGGTTAGTGCGCTCGTCTCCGGATCGAGCGGCCCTGGCCGGGAACATTGTGTTGTGTTCTTGGGCAAGACAATTTACTCTCACAGTGCCTCTCTCCACCCAGGCGCATAAATAGGCACTGGCGAACTTAACGTTGGGGGTAACCCTGCGATGGACCAGCATTCCATCCAGGGGGGAGTAGAAATACTCCCAGTCGCTTCATGCTACAGAAACCGGGATGAGCTCCGGCCTGATGGGCCACTTGGCTCGTACGCAGAATTTACCTACCTTTACCTTTATTCAAGCCATATCTACCGTGCTTTGAGTGACACAGTATAAAACCAGCCAATATAAAGATCTATAAAACCAGTGCTAAACTTTATTTTGCCAAGTGCAAATGTCTAGTCATATTAAGTTTATTCAAAGTCAATGTCGGGCTTCAAAATATTCATCTTATTAAATAGATTATTTACAACATTATAATAGACTATCTGTTTTCAAATATGTGTATAGTTTTATACAAAATAATAACAAATGACAAGATTAACGAAGGCAACGATTTATTCAAGTGTTTTTGAATCACCGAATCGAACGCAAAAGGAAACACCATCCAGCCTTTAGAATGAGACACACAACTCTAATGACTTCGCTTGTTTTTCGGTCAGCAACAAGCTAATGGCCCTAGTGAGGACGCCAGCTAACTAAGTGTTGCTTTTTTCTAAGGATTTTGTCAGGTCGTTATTACCACCGCGTTCGTTCCTTCTTAAATAAACATTTTAATTTGTTCTTGATTTTTGATTGCTTTAAATTGCATTAAATCAATATTCTTTTGTCACATGTTCATTTTTCAAGAAATTTTGATTAGTTTGTTGCAATGATCATGCGATATTTTCTGAAATAAGTTTTGTTTCCTAATAACCTGCAAAAACTGAACTACTTTTGCTAGTAAAAATAGTATCTTAAGAACACCATGAGTAAATCCGTTTCCCTAACTTGATACCTGTTTCAAATTTCCTTCATAAGAAAGCAATGCCCGAGTTCTTTCATCGAAAGAAATGCACGGTCACCAAACAAGAATCCTCAGAGGGAATGAACGCCAGTCTTGGGCGCTATGACTTCTGGGGTCGAGTGGGTAACCAGCATGAGCTGAGATTGGTCGATTACTACCCAAACAATCCCAGCAAGCTTTTTGCCCAAGGGTGGTACTCAGTCTCCTGAGGGTTCTAGAGTGACAAATTGGATGAAAACAGGCAGGAACGCCCACTTTTGTAACACAATGTTTTTTAAAACAAAACCGCGGTAAGAAACACAGCAGGTGTATGGAATCGCTCAACGAACTGAACGCTTTCGTTTAGTTGTTCGATCAGAAATAATTTAGTGTAATGACATCTGTCCTTATATCCATTTAGGAATAACTTACTAGTCAAACTACAAACGATTATAACGTATAAACGTTACGAAAATGCCAGTTAAACGGACGAACAAACAAACAATGTAAGCGCTGTTCCTCTTTCCCAGGATATCAACCATAAGTTGACTTCTGGTGCACCAAGTTCTGGTGCATTTGCACGAGGTCCGCCGGTTCACGGCCTGAAGCGCAGCTTTCTGTTCCGTCGTCTTCACTTTTACTTCAAAACATCACCTTAAACTTCGGTTACGTCCGCTGATCTTCTGCATAATAACCACGTTCTGTCAACACCTGGCTCAATTTTCTGCTTTTCTGACGACTTCACTACAGCACCTTCAATTATCTGTTGTCCAGGCTTCTCCTCGAGACTGTACTCATGCTTCCGTTTTTTCAGACGGCAAAATAAGATGATGTTCACCATAAGTGAGACAAGAAGACAGGCCATTAAAGGAATCACGATTGTCCAGTTGAGATCTGAAACTACAGAATAAAAGAGTGTGAAAAGTTGCCAGCTTATCCAAGGCGAATAATCTAAAATGAGGGGCACGCGTTTAATGGTGTTCACTAAACTCTTCACAGTCTTCACGCGCATAATTCGCTAAAGCATATTAACAGTTATCTGAAGTCGCTCCTTATTCTAAAGCGTGCGCACATTTCTCTAAGGCGTATTCATACTTCAGCAACGCCCACCAATTAAGCTAAGGTAGACACCTCTCTGGGGCGGATCGTTGCTGGTCCAAGCCTCCCCAAGGGAACAGAAGCCAAGCCAACAGAAAGTCATCTCGTGTAAGTTACTTGAATAAATGTACTCAATTTAGTTCGTTTCCGCAAAAAAGGAGATTACTTTTAGTCTTTCATAGGGTTACCGCCACCGTTATTTACCTGCATTTAAAGGACTTCTTTGCATAGATCTCACTGGGATGACTGACGACACAGACGTCATCAGAGCCTGTGTTGTCCAGGTGACCGCTTGTGTTGTCCACGTGACCGCCGCGCTGGTTGATTCAGTAGTTGATTCACTGGTTGATGATGCCGTTGACCACGTGCTTTTCTCAGTTGGCGCTTGTGTCGTTGCAGTTGAATTTGTAAAGTGTAGAGCCGTCGAGTTGGCAGTTGTAGATGGCGTTAATGATTGTGTCGTTGGAGCAGTGGTTGTCGTCTCTGTAGCTGTGGTTGTAAGCTTTCGGTTGCAGCGGGGATCTTTCAAAAGAAAGTAGAGTTACTGGTATTAACGACATAAGTGTGACTTACGTGGTACATGAATTGTAAGTGGACTTTAGACAAACCGGATGTGCAAGAGTTAATCCTGGTCAAGTAACGCTCCCCTCACCTGGAGCCAGTTGTTCAAAGGGTGGATAACGCTATCCACCGGATAAATCGCTAGCGATTTATCCAGTGGATGGTGTTGTCTAGCCTTTGAGCTACTGGGGCTGTAATCGGGCTGTAAGACATGCCCATTTACTTTAACGGTGTTGTTTTCACAAAGGGTATGTGCCTCAGTGACAGCGCTCAGAAGATCAAGTTTTCAATGAGTTCCTTAATGTTAACTTTGTTCTTTAAAAAATAGTGAACGAAAATATGGTTTGTAGCTTAAACCATCCATTTGGAAGGATTTCTTACCTTGAGCATCTTTACACACAAATATCCGTAGTTTCATGTTCTTGTTCTTGCAGTTTCCTCCTGATCGACTGTTAACTGATGCTCGGGAACCATCGGAAGTGGCTGCAATTTCCAAAGAGAAAAACTTACTCTGTTAGCTCAGCCAAACTTGCTCGGAAGAGCTAAAAGAAAGCTACTGAAAACAGAGCGATTCAAAATAAGATTCATTTGTAAGGTTTAAACTACATGTACGCAAAACAAGACTAAAAAACACTTATGTTTTACCATTGGAGAAGGGCTGCGTGACTGTGACATACATACCAATAAAATAATATTCTTTTCCTGGAATGAAAACTTGACTGGAGAGGGCACTGTACCTCTGAAACACCAAAGTGTAATACTTCAGTGTCAGGGGGTAGATGCACCGCAGGAGCAGCCTACTCCCCTGGGTATAGTCCGTGTTACAACGCTCATAGTTCTCGCGTGACACGATCCACAGGTTCTGGTAGAGTTTGTCCCTGGACGTGTTGGCTTTTACTTTTTTCATGATGGTGGTCGGGTTTGGACATACGATGTGAATTTTAGACATCGGAAGAACGTAAAGTATACTGTTATCATTGTCAAATCTGCAACGAAAATAAGCTGAATGATTAGAATAAACGTCAAGTGCTAGCAGAACTGAAAGCCGTATCGGCGAAGTGCTTATCATATGCTGCCAATATTACTTGACGATATTGTAAGAAAAGTTATAAGCATCTACGGAAATGGCTTGTCAAGGACTCTTAAGAAAACCCAACTGAGCACAAAGATAAACAACAAAAATACGGCAGAGTTTAACACGCGATTTGAATACTAAGAAGCGTTTTATCTACACATTATCTCAACCCCGAGAAAGATGGTAATAAGATCTGGTTATCACTGCCTGGGTGGCAAAATGGGAACTTTAACAGGTGCGATCGATCAGACAATAGAAGAAAGCCGGGAAGGGAATGGAGAGACACATAAGAAATTAGTTCATGTACAGTCTTCCTGTGTGGGAAGATGTTAGCCGTGTGTTAACGAAAATCAGTCATCTTGCAGTAGTTCAGACGAACGTTTTACTCAAGAAAAGCTAACTACAGGTGCGAGATAATAATGAACTCCAAGAACGTTGAGTATGAGTTGAACAACATGATAGCGTTACTCCTCTATTCCTCTATTTTCTTTTTTCTATGTATAAATTTAACTATGAGCACAAATAGAAGTTGTTGTTGTGCTATCACAGTTGAAAACTGAATTAGCAGAAGAACCCAAAAGACTACAAGCAACAGAAACATTGGAAGGAAAGAGAGGCACTGATGGGAGGGAGAGGTGGGGAGTGGGTAGGTAGAGTGCATGTTTGACGGCTGTCATATACGCAGAACCTCTTCTCGCACTTGAACGTCTTTTTTGTTTTTTGTTTTTCACGCAAACAACTTATCACGGTGTGCGTCAAAAACACTCAAGTTTAACGTCAGTAAATATCACCAAAACACTGCATTCACAACTTCTCAAAAACAGGTAGCTTATCGTGAACAACAAAGGTCATTTTAAATGGTTGTGTGCCCAGAATCATGAACACGCAATTTCTTGAAAAAGTCAGTCATGATCCCTGAATATCCTACAAGTGATTTAAACTGTGATGTACCATTTTCCAGGCCGATTTTCGGCCGTGTCATATATTCAGTGTATATTTCACTCTGTGATGTGCATGAATGCAAACTATTCATCACATGACTGCAGTGATTAATTCAATTAGCCTCTAGTGTTGAAAACCGAACGCGGGAGGCACAAACAAAGCTTAAGACAATGAATAGCATTTCAGAGGAAAAAGGATATATTGCTGTCTACAAATGCACGCCCCATCGATGAGTTGACGACAAAAACAGATGCTTTCTTCTGAGCGTTTTGATTTTCAGACAAATCCAAAAACCGTAAATACACAAATACGCCTTGTTTTTCTCGGGTTTCTTTTTCGCGTGAGACAGAAAAACAAGTCATCTGTCCTGGTGGGTTTCCTGTTGTTGGTTTCCTTTTGATACCTTATTTTACACCTATTCAAGTGGGTACATCGACAACTACTTCCGAGAGAGGTGTGATGAAGCTTGTACAATAAAAACCGAGGAAATCAATAATACGAGGCGGTTATACTGTCTGGAAGCTTGGACAACAAGGCAGTCACTGTATAAACAGTCTTTCCGACGAAGAAAAATGTATTGCATGGCTATAAAAGGAAATTTTCAAGAAAGCGCGTTTCCACAGGGCACTACGAGAAAACCGCAACGCTGCGGTCGACAGACAAGAATATAGGAAATCATGATTGAAGTTATTGTCTCAATTCATTCACAAATTACTTTTATTATCTTGAATTCGGAAATAATCGTCTGACATATTTTATTGAGCTTAAAGCTGGCCGCATCGACATGTAATAAAGGTAAAACCACGAAGCTAAAATAAGAGTCAGCGTGTGGTCATATGAAAACAAACTTGTAGCTGTATATGTTAAATTGCATTTCTAGAAGAAAAATAGAAAAGAATAACTGAACTCAGATATAAAGAAACCCCAAATGATATTGTTGCGTTCGGAATCGAAAGAAAACTAAACCGCGGCAAGCTTGCGTGATGTGATGTGCCGCTCTCCACATATACAAGAACAGCTGCGGAATAAACACAAACATTTTACATCTATCAATATATTGATATGCCTTCGCCAATGCTTAAGGATGTTTTGCTTCCGAAAGAGTGAAAAACAGCTAATATCTTTGACATCTTTCGCTTGCTCTGAAAAGAGGCCATCATGTTAAAACTCATAACGCAAATACATCCTCAAAAAATCTAAAAAAAGCCTAACTGAACCAAAAAAGGTTCAGATAATTTTTTTGCTAACAACATATTCGTTTCTCTCGTCTGTCCGTGTTCTAAAACCGCCTTAAAACTGAAAAACCGCGAAGATGTTTTCAAGAAATTGCCGTAGTTTTGGCGGAATCCTTGGAATTTTTTCGCCTCCCTTGAAACTGTGCATGGGGTTATACACTTTCCAAATTCTCAGACGAATTAATACTGTCTAATTCAAAACAGATTGCAATAACCAAAATAGTACTTACATAAAATCCTGTATTACCCTTTAATCAAGCTATGACAGATATCTCGTAAAACACATCATTATCATGTGATTTTATCTTTACTACTTGGATGTCAGGGTCAAAGGAGCTCTCCAAGGCCGAAGCTGTAGGCTTTGTTCTAAATAAACCGCGTTACGTTGATGCGAAAAAGTGAAAAAAAAAAAAAAAACTCCATATAGTTCTTGAAGCGCGAGATATTAGTCCAAGCTACTCATTTAAATTGATACTTAGAACTGAAAGCAGTGATAAACCTGGAAGGTAAATGAAAGTGTGTTGTGATATTTCTATCTGACCTGAAACAATCTCGTGTCAGATACATAATATTGCGTCTGTTAAAAGCCTCGGTAAAAGGTTTTTTTTTTAAGTCTGAGATAAATGATGAACTGGGATTGAGGAAACGACGATAAGATCTCCCCACCCAAACATAATTAAACACTTTTACATCTTCTGTTGTGGATATGATTTTTGGACCAAAAAAAAAGTTGTATTTCAAGTTTTGTGCGAGAAAACTTAACCAGGCACGATTTACTAACAGTAATGTACTGTGCTGCTGAAAATACTTTGCAATGATAGAGGCAGTCAAGAGCTATAACTTCGAGGCGCTATGTTTTGGTTCGTTTTCAAAAGAATTGACTTACATATGACCTATTTTATATCTCTACTTTATGTTCTAATCCTGTCAAGGGTATTATAACCAGAACACGCTAGTTTAAAGCGTAGCATCACTTCATTGTTCCTTCACTTAGTCTGTGCCAAGTTCTGAGGGTTCCGTGATGACTGAAGCTAGATCATTCAGAGCACAACTTTTTTAGCGTATATTTGTATTTCGTGAAGGTATTTCGGTAATTCAACCCTTCCTAAACATGACCTCACCAAGGATGAGTTTCGATCGGACTGCACCAGAAGTAACTCCGGTTTAGATAGAAGCTTTAAAGTTATCACATAATCTGACAGCCACTGTAATCAGACATTTTTATTGCATATAAGGTACTTTATTTTGGCGCGGTGGTGGACAAAGCTGAACTTCGCAACATGTCAATCAACTCTTCTTTCTCTATTTTGCTAATTTTGCTGTAATATGACGTCTAAAACGCGCTAGAATTTCATGGAAACAAACATCTCTTTCTCCTGTTGTTCGCTCGTTCCCGAAAGCTTAAGTTTTCATTTGAAATGACATCGATTAACACCAAAGGTGTTTATAGCCATACACTCATCTCCGTTCTTGGCACTTGTCACTCAAACTTTGTTCAGAAAAGGGCTGAAAAATCGCCGTCATTAGAAATACTACGCACCTTTGGAAGAGATTGACGAAGTGAGAACAAAAAACTCGTCTACTATTGACAAGATTTGTAAAACAAATATAAGATTGCCAATATCGCCCGATAACATTTCATTTAGTTTCATCACCAGTCAAATTCTTTCTTTGGGAATTTATATCGATTTCAAATAGGGTTTTTGGGTTACAACGAACACTAACTTCGATGTTTTTAGGTTATGCTTTCCAAGTGCTCAGCTTGTAAAGTCAATTTTTAGTGTCTTGACGTTTAGCTTAGACTCAAAAGAGCTGTTTCCAAATTACTCCAAAAATTAAACATTTTTGTATTTTGAACGGGTTCATAAGTTTTCGCTCTGAAATTTGATCTCTTTTCCGCGATAATTAAGCTTTGTCGACAAATCAACATTGTTATCCTAAGAAACAACACAATTACTTGGGAAAACATGTGGGGGATTTCAAATTCCTAAAGTTCGCAGACTTAATTCTTCGGCAAGCAAGATTACCTCAAAGACAAATCCCAAAATCTAAGTCGCACGTTTCGCTTTTGTCTCGCATGCCAAACTAATCAATCGTCGTCATTTAGCGCTGCATGGACCTAACTTATCTGCCATGTCTTTTGTTACAATGGAGGCTGCTTTGATTAAACTTAATTTGCCTCAGGTCAACCCTTACAATTGAATGGGTCATTCGCTTTTGTTTAAAACCACGACGGCCAACAGAGAGTTGAAAAATAATGTCAAGCGGTTACAGGAAAATTGATCTAAGGATATGAAATAAGTAAATAAAGTTCACGGTTTGTGTTCTTAGCATTGTGGAAATTAAAATGGCACACGGACGTGCTTTTGGAAAAGCACTGCTCTGGTTTGCTTTGGTTTGCCTCGCTCCTACACGAAATACAAGTTTATCAAAGAATTGTCATTACGAACTAGTACGTCCTTAAATCAATTTACGACCAAAACTTGGCTTTTATTACACGGTATTCACTAAATTAAAACAGCTTGTAAATACAAATATCTCTAGTGTTCAAAGCTAGCTATGTACACATCCATTATTTAGGAATGCCGCCTTCATTGCGAGATTTTGGATACAGAAGACATCCTATTTTCAGAAGGAACACAGCGAGTAATGCTTCACCGTTGTAAGGGTCACTGACTAAAACTTGATTTACTGCACGTCAGACTAATATCATTCTAACTAGGAGAAAGGGTAATAAAATATATCAAGCGTAAAACGTTTTATGTACCATATTTTGCTCGAGGGACGCAAAGCAAAGGTAAGGCCAATGTAAACAACGCAACATGAAAGAAACCAAACAAAAACTAACATGGATGCAAAGAGTCGCACCAGGAGAACAGATATCATGATGGGTCTGGTGCGTAATTTACGCTTAAGACTAGTAAAAATGGCCTCAGACACTGTAATATTGCTATCTCGATAATGATAATAAACAATTGGACTACGAAATCGCCTTCATTCACTGCTAGGAAACAAATGAGACATTTACAACAAGCGCTGTAAAAATACATATGCGATAATAAGTTCTAAAGTTTCCGCCAACCATGTTATCAGTTACTTTCGACACAACTGGAGATAACGAAACCGCCAATAAGTTTACAGAGTAATTCCTTCGAACACGATCGATCTTGCTGATAACATTTTATTGTCCTGCGAGCGTACATCATAAAAGCACCGCACAAACACATAATTACGACGCGAAACAATAGAAAATTTTAGCCATTTCTATAGGGAATACAATCAACTGGTGTCAAAAGTTAAACCCGTGAGAATCTTACAAGATGGGCATGAAAGGACGAGCAGAAGACAACTACGAAGCTACTGAATAGCACAAGATCTCATGGAAAACATCGTTGGACTCGCAGCGCGTAATCTCATTAAATTATTACTCACAAATGAGGAAGGAAAATGTTGACTTACAGAGGATTTTGAGGTGACCAGTGGATCGACGGGTACACAGCACACTCCAAAACTTGGAAAAACATCACAATTTGTGTCAAAAGCAGGACGGAGTACGGTTCGCGATACATCGTAACAGTTCGCGTTAGACGACGGCAGCCATGTGTTGTGAAATGAGTCTATTAGTATACGGCACAGTGGTTTTCCCCCTAGTTCCGTTTTCGCAACGGCTGGAGAGACAAATATTTCACAGCTTCCTCCCCAACAACGTTAGCGTACCGGAAACCCTTTGGTTCTTTTAATCCTCTTGCCACAAATAGAAGTGTTTTCATCGACGAATATCAGACTGTCATTTTAGCGCGCTGCATACCAATATGGTCAACGTGTTGAACGTTCAGCATTATTCGTTGACGTGTACCGGTGTTGTATTGCCGCGTCGCAGCTCACAACCTTCGTGTGTTACTTCTCACCTCAAAAACCAGCGCTTTGCAATTCCAATGAATCTTTCCTGCACACAGATCAGAACTTGGCGAGTTATTGCTTGCGTTTCTCTGTGTGTTCTGCTCGATTCTTGTCAATAGCCAACTGTACTTGACGACATCAATCCCTTTGAAACACAAAACCACTCACTCATTCGTACGCTTGAGAGGCGTTGAAAACTTTAGAAGACAGATGTTGATTTACAACCAGTCTCTCCACCCCACCCCTGAATTTCGTGGATTTTGCCCTCCCCCCTCTCAGTCATTATATTAATGTTTGCCAAAACAAACACACGGGTATCAGTTGTAATGAAGAATGTAACAAACTTCCAAAGAAAACGAAGAAACTAAGAAGTCTGTTTGAATTACACTTTAGAACATGTGGTAAACTGGCTGAAATGTTGTCTCAGGCGAGCAACGGATGACCTTGCATCTTGTATACCAAATCATTTGTTTATCAAAATGTTCCATTTGATGTGCATTAACCTCAACGAAATTATTATTATTTGTAAACCCCCTGCTGAAAACACCATTACTTGACTACACACGAAGCACACGGAATGTAGCTGTTGGTTCTAATTGCTCCGGAAATCGAAGAGGAAAATTTAATTCTAGAAAGTTTTATCGCATTAGTCAAAAAAATCTTCTTTAGGAAAAAAGATACTGTTTTGCACGCGCGAAGACCACGTTATGGACGAATACAACAAGCATTCAGTAAACTCGTGCCCATAAATATCATAAACAGGACACAAATGGTGCAACTGAAACGGTTCGGTTGTAAAAAAATTCTTGTAAAAACTTCAGGGGTCTTACAAACTCGTCATAACAACAGTACATAGTTGTGTTGTAGACCAAACAGTCAGACCTGTGTGTTCAAAAAAGCTAGAGCCCTAAAAACGTTGCGTGTAATGGAAAGCTCTAAAAGCTTTAGAGCATTTAGTGCAATCTCTTATTCTAAAGCAATAGAGGGGAAAAGAAAATTGATCTCATAAATATGTTTTAGTACTGGCACTGCACGGCTTTTTGTTCCCTGCTGTGTTTTGAATTAGTTTAGAAGAACGGTTGGACTTTCATGTTTTCTGAAGAAATTTTGATGGATAGAGTTGTCACGCCAAGTAAACGATAATCACGCAATACAATGGCAGCTTGATAAATGATTTGATGAACAGTTTTTATTTCAGTGTTATTTATAGAAGTGCACATGATCCAAAACTTCATATGGAGTAGCTTTTCCTCCTGTACCTTGTTATTTCTGAAGTATTAATTACAGAGATTGAAACAAAGCCTAGGATACATATCCAGATGAACAGAGGACGGGTAAGTAGAGGAGAAGTTGCTAGAATAAACTCAATACATTGGTCAGTTAAATATTTTTTCGCGTAAACAAATAACTTGTTTCCATAGGACTCCCTTGACAAGCCCTCACCATTCCCTCCCCTCCCCTACACTCACGCCCTGTCGCCCGCTCAAAATTATGAGAAATACACTGTAACCCTAGATTTCGAGCAAGATAACGCTATCTCAAGATGAGTAGCGAGAAAATGTCTCATCTCCGTTGGAATGCAATTAGAATTAACCTCTATCGAGAGGAAAGTGACTTTAAATTTTCTCGCATTACCTTCTCGCTCGGCTAAATACAATAGTATTTTACTATTGCTGTATGTTGTTCGCGAGAGGCAGTATATTACAGATCCACTTCATTCTAAACCCGCCCCTCAATTAACCTTACTTAGCCTAGAATATATTTTGGACTAACAACTATGAAAGATTCTCTTTAGATCATATCACAGTGATTAAACTTTTACATTGAATTTAGTTTCAAAATTGACTGAGCTAATATTAACCTTCATATTCTATCACGGTGGCCATATATAATTCGAAGCATTCGTTTGTTTCCTGCAGGAACTATCGCTCTCTCAGAAACGAATTAATATCTGCATCAAGATTAGGGTTAAAAAAAGAAACTATGAAACGAGATTGATTTTGTTTGTCTACGTTACATGGAACTTCATTGCATTGTCCATTTTGACAAAAAAACAAGGAAAGAAAAGAAAAAAAAAAAGAAAAGAAATCAAATGTTGATAAGACTGACCATTGTTCCACGAAGATCAATACGGGGGGTGGGGGAGGGGGAGATCGTGCGATAAACAATTTCCGTTGATATCGCCCTCGTGCGGCCTCAGGCCCCACACACGGTTGTCTAAAGGTGGATAACGCTATCCACCGGAGAGATCGCTATCCAGTGGATACTTGTTGGCAAAACAGACCACGCTATCCACTGGATAGTGATATATCCACATGATCCACCCTTTGAACGACCTGGACCAGACTTCTTCTATTTTCAACTTACGGCGTCGAAAAAGATTGTCCGCTTCACTTACCCGGTGCAGGAAAGAAAGTTAAATAGCTGTCTGTAGATTTAGATTTTCAGGCGCGGTTCTTTTTAATGATTTACCCACATCAGTGAAAGAAGCCACGTCGCTTTCCATTTTTAAGAACTCTTAGTTTTCAGTTTAGCCATTAGTTTTCTACCAATATAATACTTAGATATACTTTGATTGTTCTCTTTTGTTGTATTGATCTAGAAAAATTGTACTTCATCGGATATGTAATTTCCTTTATATTCAATTTTTAAACTCCTTGTACATAACTTTGAGGTAATTTTTAAATTCTGAATTTTTTATCATGTGGTCTTATAATTTTACGCAGGGCCCCTTTTGATACCAGCCTATGGCTGATTGATCTACCCTGCCTAAACAAAGATGACTTGACTGGACTTGACTTGACTTGAAGATGACTTTGTGCAGCACGATGATTGCATCAAACTGGAGAGCTGAGCGCGAAGCAAGTAGCTGTACTTCAGAGTCAAGTTCGTTTTTGCTAAGAATGATACACTCTTTCTTCTTTATAAGAATATGTTTTCTTTAAGAATTTAGAGGCTGAAATTTACGAAATTTTAAGAGCATTTTAAGATTAAACCCGAGGCTTCGATTTTGAAAGGAATATAATTTTGTATGATGAAAGTTTGTCAATACAATACAATTATATGTTTTTAACTTAATAAGTGTATGAAATTCTTTCTTTATCTAAACGTCAAAACTAGCTAAAAAGCAACAAAAATAGCACTAGCCGTTTGTTCGATGTTAATAGCATTTCGGCAAGAGGTTATGTGCGTGATATTATTAATGCCTGCAGGTTGGCTCAAAACTTACTTAAACATCATCCAGACACCAAATACATTCGAAACCAGGTATGTCATGTGCTATCATCTAAGAATATTCACAAGAATATTTTCAGTCTAAAATCGGCAGAAAAATAAGAATATTCAGCGTCGGCCGGAAAGCAATATTCTGACAAAAAAAGAGTGTATTTTATATCACGAAATAATTGCTCAATATCTCTTTTCATCAACCTCAGCCAGAAGGATAAGGTTTGAAATTGTATCATAACTAATCAAAACATTCCCAAAGCAAAGTGTCGATTAGCTAAGAAAATATCTAGTAATTCTGTATCTAGTGATCGGATGTAATATACTCGAGTTCTTGGAGGTCTCTACTGTTTATCGAGACAAGTGCTTTTGAGGTTTCTCTTTAACCTTGGCTAAGACCTCCACGAAACATGCATGAAATTAAACATCCATGATAACCCCTGTCTTGATTGGCTAAACTTTGTTTGCTTTACCTAGTCTGCTAGACAAGTTTTGATGTTTTGATGAGGCACTTTGCAATTGTTGAGAACCATGCTGCTTCAATGAACAGGGAAATCCAGACACTTCTATAATTTAAGGGTAATGGGCTCCTGGTGTATTACTATCGTATAATCAGACACAGGTTGCCGACTAACAAGCTGAACATTCTTTCTGGGTGTTTGTTTACAGATCAGCATTTGCTAGTTAAATATCTGTTTCCACTGGAAATTTAACCCAGAATTTAACCCACTGACTCAGAAGATTTAAATTACAAAAGCGCGCAACTTTCTAAAATGGCTGAGAGAGGAAGCGCTTTTAACGACTTCTCTTGAATTGATTCTAGTCATATTTATGCGAAGGAGATCGAGAAGGCATTTTTTCCAGAGGATGCGGTTAATGTTCCCAGAAATGAGGAAGATGCGACAAACTGTTGTAATGCAGGAACTCGTTCTGCACGGCGACGCCGTGTCATAAGGGTCCTAGTCGAGGAACTGGAGAATCTAACGGGACCGTAGGAATGGTAAACCGAAATAAATGAGAAGGACTGCTGAACTCGTCTGGCGTTTTAAAAGTTCTGCTTCGCAAACTGAACCGTGGTACGAACGTCTGGTGAATACTATTGCCAGATTCTTTGCAGGCCTTTGTCACTACGCACAGGGTGATTGGCTGCGGCACTCGCCAGGACAGGTTGTAGCATCTCGCGAGGTAGTCTAACTTGGCGCGAATTTCCGGTCATATTGACGAGACAATCGCTTTTTTTTTCTGGTGAAAACAGCGTGCATTTTTAACTCGCTAAACTCAAGACGAACTGTTTTCACTGCTTTTCCAGACTTTTCCGACTTTATCTAGCCAAAATTGTCCTAGTGAAAACACAACCACAAAAGGTTAGGAGTCACGTTGTTATGTCGGCGTTGCCCCTTGAAGTAAGACCTACAGTATTGAGGGAAAAAATTGCTCACTTCTTGACTCTTTTGTAAAATGTTTCAAGAAGTGTTTTTTGCTTTCTCTAATTACTGTTATTCTTTAAAGTCTTAAACCATCACATACGACACTAGTAGTTTTAATGACGTTTTCCTCAAAATCTACCAGCACGGCTCCACCTCAAGATTTCAGGGATTAGAATTTGGCTCTGATTAGACGTTCATGAGAAATAAAATATTAATCTACCGGACGACAGGTTTTGAGATGTTTTTATAACAGACAAAGTTACACATTTTTTTATTTCCCAAAAAATACGGTCTGACGTCATTTTTGGTGCTAAGCTTTCCTAGCCGATGACCAAAGAGTCGGGCAATTTTGGGCTCAAGACAGGTACACTCTCAGTGACGACTCAGTGACGCTCTTTCCGCTCGCTGTTTTAGTTCTTGCTTGCATTTTTGCCATAAAAGGAAAGCATTTAAGGCCATAGAAAGGACTACCAATGACCCCAAGATAGCGACAGTACCTACAAAAGTCCCAGTTTTTCGGAGTATCTCTGTCTTGGTGGTACCTGTTAAAAAATAGAGAATCTACAATCAAATTTATTTCAGTTACTAGTAATATTTGATGACGTTCATGAAATCCTTATAGAAATATAACACAAACAGCAGTGATAAACATTGTACACCAACACGTTTTTACTGACACAACCAGTTGTGTCATATTTTTAATCGCAAGCTACGAAATCCTTTAATTTTGGACTTTAAAAAGGCAGCATAAACAACACAATGGTCTAAGCTAAATACAAAGACGAAGGGTTTTACAGCAGTTCTCTCCAAAACTATAATTCATGACATTTCGTCAGTGATGTTTTCAATTCATGCAGAGACAGTTTCTAAGCTTTTGGCCCCTACTTTAAATGAAAGAGATCGCTGGGCTAAAATAGAAGCCGTTACGTTTCAGTATAGACAAACCTAATTGCTTCATTGTTGCTTTACAAATTCGAACGTGTCAGGGTTAAATCACAGCGAGTTTGCCGCATTTTTGGTCAAGACTTTGACGCATTTTTGACTAAAGACCCTTTCTCGTACACCGTGAAATACTCTCAAAACATCAGCATGAGGATATTACGTGAATTGTGGAAAGGGAACCGGGAAGCAAATTGTAATTAGTTGTCAGCGATTTTCCCAAAACATGACGACAAAACTTAAACAAGTCTTAAGTACCAGACTTTTTCAATTTGACCTTATTCTAACACCTTGCACATGCGCAGCCTCGTTCCCAGGTAGAGAGAGGGCTTTGGGAACGAGGTTGGTGCATGCGTAATTCATTCTTTTAGCTTCAGAACAAAACTGGACCATTATATTTAGGTCTCCATGAATGAAAATGTGTCTTTTCTGTTATGATTTTTTAAGTTTACCGTCATGATAGTGCCATTTAAGCCCATTTTGCATTGCGCTGTAGAACTTCACTGTATACGACTACTTTCTTTGAGGTTAAACGATTTGGCTTCAACCCATAAGTATTGTTTCCACAGGGAAAAAAAATAACTCCAAAATCCTAAAATTAACGATCCTCTTTAGTCGTATAATCTGGGACGTATCTCCTCGAGTGACTACGTGTAGTGACAAACTTACCGCAAACAGTGTTGTTGCAAAATTTTGATCTAACATCAGTGTCATTAGTGTTATTGCACTCAACAAATGATCTAGGAGGAGAGACTGTCTTGTTCCTTTTAGGAACTTGAGTTGGACTAGGTTTTTTCTTAGGAGGGCTGCATCTTTTATCTGAATGGGAGGATAACAAAAATAAAACGTTTGTAAAGTCATTCTAATGATAACGTAAATGAAGTTGACGATAATGATGATGATGATGACGGTGGTGGTACACTCTTTCTTTTTTGTAAGAATATACTTTATGACAATATCAAGGCTGAAATTTGCGAAATGTTAACCGAAAATTTTAAGCTTGATTTTGTGTGTCAAAACAGATGGTGCTTCAAATGTGGGGATTGTTCATTTCATTTTCTTTTCGTAGATTAAATGGAAGGACTTAACACTTGGCAGACATAAACTACGTATGTGAACGAACTTTTTTGTGGGAGTACGTCAAATGCCTTCGAATTCAAGACTCGTACTAGCATCGCCAATTTCATAAGTATACATAATCACATTTCTAGACATATATTTTTTCCGTTTTACATTTCCTTGACGTACTCCCACAAAATTTTAGTTTTCAACGTTGTGCATCAATTGGCCAAACCTTTCTAACGTGGAAGGGATATTCTTTGAGTTATATAGAAAGAAGCAAACCGTGAGGGTTTCGACCACGCTCATTTGAATATCAAATTTCAGGGCCAACTTCAATTCTTACAGAATGATATTGCTTTTTAACGAAAATACATACAATAACATTTTAGATGTGAAAAATGACTAACTTTGGGCCAGTATTTTGACCGATTTGATGCATGTAGATATGGGAGAAATATATGCAAATTTGCCTCCAGGAATACCTTAAGAATACTGACTCCAGGCTGAGATTTTGAAAAGAATATAATTTTTTTGGGTTGAAAACTCGTAAATGCAATCAAAGTCCAACCTCTTTTAACTAGCCACCTATTAAACGGCCATCCCTATTAGGCGGCCAGTAATCAAAGCTCTATTGTTTTAAGGGGTCATTATCCATTTTCCCGAGGGTGGCCTAAACTTTATAAAAATTTTTCCTTCCCTAAACGGTAAAGTAAGCCAAAAAAACAACAAAAACGGCAATCGCCGTATGTTCGATCTAATGAGATTTCTGTCAAAATAGTCCCCTTTTTATTCCAATAATCTAAGAATATTCACAAGAATATTTACAGCCTAAAATCGGCAGAAAAATAAGAATATTTGGCCTGGGCCGGAAAAACGATATTCTTACAAAAAAAAAAAAAAAAAAAAAAAAAAAAAAGATGGGGGGGGTTGGTGTAAAAAAAAAAAAAAAAAATTATAATTTTTTTTCTATTTTTTTTAGAATGATGTGATTTTTTATTTAAAAAAAAAAAAG
>Ga0126339_10000682_pt1 | contig 20008 bp, 3 predicted proteins | sample OrbTmetagenome_2_FD_92532 | JGI IMG/M metagenome (GOLD analysis project Ga0126339, IMG submission 92532) | Coral microbial communities from Petempiche,Puerto Morelos, Mexico - Orbicella T R C metagenome | ecosystem: Host-associated > Invertebrates > Cnidaria > Coral | place: Petempiche,Puerto...
ACTCTTATTTTCAGTGCTTTTTACCGCTTTATTTGGAAATAACCTTATTTTTTACCACACCCAGTGGACAAATCATCTCATGTCACGTGACAGATCTTAAAATGTTACGATTTTTTTGGTTTACGACATCACGACACTATTGGTCTTTGATCAGCCTAAGTTTCGGGAATTCTACTTAAAAACCTTGCAAAGTAGAAATGTTGGCGCGAAGTCAGTCGGTACAAAAGTGAACTTTTGAGAAAAATGCACTTTAAGTTTCTTACACGAGCTATTAAGTATTTAACGAGCCACAAATAGCGGGGAAGGGGAGTGCAGATTGGATCTCGGGGGAGGGGGTGCAATGGTTGTTCTATTTTGTAAAAGTTAGCGCAGTTGTGGGAAATATTCCTTTTCATAAGGGAAATGAATGAGCTTGTGATGGCAATTTGAGGCAAAGCTTTTCACAATTAATTATATCAATCGAGTTGTGCATGTCTTAAAAGTTTTTTTCTAAATAGTTTCGTTCATATAAGTCAAAAATAATCTATATTTTTGGTCACTTTCTTATAGCAAACAGTTATTGCTATGGCTGTTGCTACGTGAAAAAACTTATACCACTGTGAACTTTCCTTAAATTTCACACTCATCTGGAAGGAAATTCGGCAAGATCGTTTCAAAATGTTTTTGACATGTCCTCAAGGGTCTTAAGTCTTGTATTTCCAAGAAATTGAATTTTTCATGAACATCGCCATATTTTAGGGTACCATACCCCCTTAAGGATGTCACGAAAGGTTATTTGAGATTTTTTATAGACTCCAGCTTGACTTAAGATTTATTTGGATACGTCAGGTTTCCAGTACCTGTGCTAAGAAAATCAGTACACATTTCTAGATCTTTAAGTTTCTTTGCCATATCGTTGATGAGGAAGAGACAAATAAAATAAGCCCCTTTTATTTTCAAGTTGTGCTTTTCTTTAAGTTTAGCCATTCTAGCGCGACATTTCGTTCCATTGCTTGTCAAAAAAAAGTAACTGGTGTAGTTCATTGAGGGATGGGAACTTAGTTATTTAACTCACCCATTTCACCACAATTTCAAACTGTCCAATCTCATAATTTGACGTTTTCTGAGGACTGTTCTCCAAATTCTAAAATCTACTTAAGCCATAGCCAAGTTATGACAGAAGACTCAAAGAGAAACACCACAGCAGCTCTGGTGACTCAAGTAAATATAAAGAACGTTGTGTAGTGAACAAAGTTAAATTTCTGGCAAGTGCCGTTTTCAGCTACCAAAGGGTCCCGTAACAGAGCAGATTTCGATGCTAAATTTGCAATGTTTAATCTGCCCCTTTTTTTGTGTGGGATACCTGTGGTATCCCACACTATTGTCATCGGCTCGTGTCCGTTAATGCAAATGAGTTTGTATCCCACACATTTACCCTTTGGGTACCTATTTTGAAAGGTCCTCGCAGAAACCTGGAAGCCTGAATTTTAGACAGGATCAGATAACCCTTCATTGATGTTCAAATACGTCTCTAAGTTCTTAAGTACAGTACTGTGTTTGTGCGTTTTAGACCACAGTCTCTGGATGTCTTCCAAATTTCGCGTAATCTAAGAATGCTGACAGGTTTGTGGCGCAATTCTCAAAAATCTTGTAAGAATTTTTTTTTATGAGTTTGGTGTCGTTATAAAGGAGACGGGCCAGTACCTAGAAGTCTTCAATACCATATTTGTTTGGAGTGTTTATGAGATGATAGATCATTTGACCTGGTGTGTATTATATTTTTTCAGCTTTTTTTTTTCTATCTCTTCCGAATTTCCTATCATTGGATTACTTCTTCACTAGAACAAATCGTTGAAGTATTCGCATTTCAGTCTGGAAACGTGTTTAGTCAGCAAATGCGAGGAAATGAAAATTTCAATCACATAATCCTCCATTATTTTACGGCGTGTGCTCTTCCATAAGATCAACTATTTCATGATTGCCACACTTGTAAGCGATGTCCAGAGGTGTACTTCCCTCGCTATCCAATGCCCTGGTATTAGCGCCACGTTTTACCAAGAGTGCTGCAACTCTGACTGAGTTACACGCCCCGGCAACATGCAGTGGGGTGTTTGCTTGCCAGTCCAGGGCTTCAATCTCGGCTCCACGGTCCAGCAGGATATTTGCAATGTCGTCTCGGTCAGACTCGGCTGTCCGGTGTAGGGGGGTGTTGCCTTCATTATCCACAGCGCGGATATCACATCCGTGTCTGATAAATAGCTCCACAGCATCACATGTCCAACGTGACCTGGTGTACCTGAAGAAGTAAAACGATGTAGTTTTAAAAAAAACGATACACGACGAGAACACTTCGTTTTATTTTCCCGCAGCCCGGTTCATTGAGATAGCGGCCAAAAGTACAACTAAGATGTGGACGAACATTGTGCTGATTAAATCAATATCACGAGGCTAAGAAGCCACAAACAATAAGGGCTCAACTAAGATCCAACTACATACAAGTTTTAATACAATCTCGAGGTTTATTAAACACACAGATCACTCGCTCGTGCTTATAAAAAACTACTTTGAAACAAACGACAGGAGGTTAAATTTTTAAGGACAGTGCAATGCTGTTCTCAGGGGAAACTCTGATAAGATGTTACTCTTTTGTCCCGACAAAAAAGGACAAATTTAGGAAAGGCAACCAAATGATCAAAGACGGTGCATGTCCAGTTCGGTAAAAAGTTTATTTAAAAGAGAATATCAATTGAAGGGATGAAAAATGTAATGAATAAATCATAATGAGCTATCTTTCCTTGGAAACACATTTTAGGACGTTCATCTCATGAAACTTTTCTATAGCTTGATTTCCAAATAAAAAGAATGGCTTACTTTGCTCTTGACCGCTCACATTTTACAGCAGACATCAGATGCAATGGAGTGCTGCCTTGATTATTCCTTGCGCGAACATCAGCTCTGTTTCTAATCAACAGTCTTACAGTTGTGGGATCCGTGATCCATTGCGCCATCAGGTGAAGCGCGCAGTTACCATCCATGTCAGTTTTTCTGACGTCACACCCCTTCTCGACCAATAGCGCGACAGTATGGTATTTCCACATGCATTTTCTGCAGCCGTGTGTACACTCGCACTTGGCGGTTATGGCTTTGTGCAAAACACTTTCACTGCGTTTGTTGCAAGCGTTTATGTCGCAGCCGTATTGTATCAGTAGCTCTGCAGTGTGTGTGTTACGGTTGTTAGCCGCGAGGTGCAGAGCTGTGTTCCCGTCGTTGTCCACATCATGAACTTGAATGCCTTTCTGAATCAGAGTCTGGGAAATTTTACGGTTTCCTTTAAAGCCCGCAGAATAGTGCAGAGCGGTGCGGCCGAGCTTATCCTTCACTGACACATCAGCGTTGTTTTCAATTAAAATTTTGACAATAAGCTCGGGTCTGCGGGAGAACCTTGTGGCTCTTATTAAAGGAGTACATCCCTCCGTATCAACAGCATGGACACTACTGCCATACTCAATGAGCTGCTCCACAAGTTTTACCGATGAGCATTCAGCCGCCATATGCAGCTCTGTTCGTCCGCGCGGATCAGTGTTGTCTACTTTACTTCCAAATTCAAACAATAATTTGGTTATGGCGAGGCTAGTCCGCTCGTCGCCAAGGAACGAGTGAAGATTTGTGTACACATTATGAAGTGCTGTGAAGCCGTCTCCGTCGACCAAGTTCACGTCTGCGCCGTGGTTCAGCAACAAAGAAGCAATTTCAAGATGTCCTTCACTTACAACTAAACAAAGTGTCGTGCGGTTAGCGCCATCTCGTGCATTAACGTCACATCCATATCGCACAAGCAGCTCCGCCATTTTGATATCTCCATACGAGCAAGCTATATGCAATGGTGTTTGTCCATCACAGTCTTTAGCTTCGTGGTCAATGCCTCGCTGCAGTAACAATTCTGCAAGAGTTGTTTTGCCATTCTGAGCTGCGATATGAAGAGGAGTCAAAAGACTTTCGTTTGCACTGTTCAACTCAGCGCCATGACGTAACAAAAGCTCTACCACGTCATCACTGCAGTATGCAACTGCAAGGGACAGTGGTTGGTCGCCTGTGACTTCCTCAGCATTCAGGTCGCCGCCATTTTGAATTAACAACTCAGCGATTTCCACGTAGCCTTCCTGTGCAGCAAAGTGCAGCGGAGTCTTACGATTGATATCACTTGCATTAACGTGGGCTCCCAGTTGCAGCAACAGGCTGGCCACCTCTTTCTGATCATAGATCACTGACATGAACAATGGCGTCTGATTTTCATTGTCACCTTCGTGAACATTCGCGCCTTTTTCAACTAACAACTTCACCATGGCAACTTGTCCTTCTTGAGCGGCGTAGTGCACAGCTGTTCTGCCAAATATGTCATACGCATTGACGTTGCTGCCATAACGAAGCAACAGCTCGGTAGTTTCTCGGTGATTTGCAAACGAAGACAGAAACAAAGGAGTTTTACCTGAGGCTCTTGCGTCTACACTACTTCCCTTCTGAAGCAGAAGCCGGACTAAGTCAGTGTAACCTTTGACGGCTGCCAGATGAAGTGCAGTAAAACCCATTTGCTCGGTAGTGTGAACACTGCTACCTTGAGCGAGAAGAAACTCAACAATCTCGTAATGTCCTTTCTCCGTCGCTAGCATCAACGGTGTACAACCGCTGGACGATCTTGAATGAACATCGGCGCCGTGTTCAATGAGAATGGCGGCCGTTTTAGTGTGACCATTCTTGGCGGCAAAATGTAATGGCGTCATTCCTCTGTCGCTAACATCGCTGACGCTAGAGCCAGCCTCTATTAACAACAGAACAGTTCTCGTTCGACCGTTCAGAGCGGCGTAATGAAGCGCTTTCATTTCAGATTTGTCTTTCACATTAACGTCGGCTCCCCTCTCAAGGAGAAGCTCAGCCCAGATGTTGGTGTTGCGCGTGACTGCCAGCATCAATGGCGTGACTTGATTGGCGTCACACGACACTTCGTTTGGGTCCGAACCGAGATCAAGAAGCCTCTTGAGATGTTCCCACTTTCCTCGTCTAGCTGCGATAAGTGTCAAAGATTTTGACCGAAATTCCATAAACACATTCTCTAGAATCTTGTGTATCTTCACGTGATTGCCAGTCTGATGTGAGTCACAGATATCCAAGGCAGTCTTCCTTGGACATGACGCAGAGTATTCAGTGTTTATAGACAAAGCAATGGCGTTATCTAATTTGCCAGGGCTGTACCTCATGATTATTTGTACAGTTTCCAAGTCGCCTTCGATGCATGCAGCGTGGAGTAGACTCAGTCCACTGTGCTTGTTTGTGGCCGTTGCGGCCTGGAAAGCTAATGATCGTAAAGTCATCTGCAAGCAAGACAACAATAACCTGAAAGTGCGCTCTAATATATGTAAGAACTACCCCCCCTCCCCCTAGAGGCTAAGGACGGTAGATCACGGTTGACATATCTTGTAAATGTTGAGTTAACTACGTCGATGCATAAATCAGCACAAATTACCTTGTTTGATCTGAGCGAAAGCAAAATGTTTGAATCATAGTCTCTTGTTGAAAACTAACTTTTTATGTAACGTTGAGAAATTAACGAGAATTCGGCGTTCAACTCTCGCAGCCGCGTTTGCATTTAACCGAGATCCTTTCTTGTCTTTTTTTAATCTTCTCGATATACAGCGTAATAAAATAACCATGTATTTGACAAAAGTCTAAGTACACTGTCATTACGAGGTATACTAAGCTTGTACCAGAAATTTACGACCACGAACAGAAAGCGGTGCCAAGTAGAGACCAAGAGCTAATTTTCACAAGCACAAGAAAACCGAAACTGCTGAAATTTTCGTCCATTGACAATCGATTCGATCTCGCATGTTTGCCAAATGATGAGAAATTTGTTTGGCCAATTGTAAAGAACTTCTGAAAGAACATGCCACATCAACCGACATTACCCACGTCAATACACCTTTATCCAAAGTCTCCCATTCGGGTGTAGGAACTGTCAAGATGTGACTAGAAGTGTAAACATAACTTACTTTGCCCTCAGACCTGAAATACACTCTTTAGCATTTAATTCCATCATCAGTTTGTAGCACTTGTGTGCGTGGGCCTTAGTCTGAATTTCAGCCGTCTCTTCCCTTTACCCCGAGGGGGGCGCGGGAGAGAAACTTCCGCGCCCCCCTCGGGGTAAAGGGAAGAGACGGCTGAAATTCAGACTACGTGCGCCTTTGCATCAATCAAAAAGCTGTTTTTGCCGAGTCACATCAACTCAACATATTTGCTTCAATAGGTGTCCAACCTCCCTTTTTATGTTGTGTACAGTCAGCCTTATTTCTTTCCGTGGTATTATTCTGCACATCACTTCTTTTGTTTATTGACAAGTTTGCAACGTTGACGTTAGTTCGTATACTCCTGGGTTCAAACCCTTTACTATGTTGACAACGTTGTCACGTAAAATGTTGACCAATCGTGACGCGTTATCAAGATTATAAGTCAGTGCTTCGATGTTGACTTCACGAAGTATGCGTTTATTTTCTGTATCGATCAGTTTCTTATCGGAACCAGAGACAAGCCTCAGTTATTTCACGAGCAGTCGCGCATCGTTAGCTTGACGTCTCAAAGGATCATAACAACTTATTTCAGGAAACTTAAAAACAGATCACACAACATCGCAAGGACCGAATTGCGGATTTCTTCACTTTCGGAGAGAAACCGCTTATTCAAGTGTTGTCATTAAATTCGACATTGTCAACAGGTAATATTAGACGACTTCAACTATTCTAATGAGGACTCATCTACACTTCAGTTTAACAAGCCAAGAGAAATAAAAGTCGTACTTACCATTCGGGCATCAATTGTGATATTCGTCCTTTCCATGCTGGGCGGTCCCTTCTGAAAACAATGAGTTATTCGCAGCCAATAAGCACGAGCAACATGCCACTGTTTTGTTTCGCTTGACTTCTTGCACATAAAACACTGCTGCCTTGATTATAATTCAAGAGAGACAGCCTTACTTGTTATGCTAACAAGCGACGGCAACTAATTGTTTTCATTCTTCCTTGTCTGCAGAGAAAGCACTTTTCGGAAACTGGGTTCTAATGATGTTTTGGCATTGGCCTGGGCTAACGTTCGAGAGGCCGATGTCAGAATAACCAACCAGCTAACTGAATGGTTCAATCTTTGACACACGAAATCCAGTAATGTCCTACATCTCCCACATACGCAATTTTATATGGTTCGAAAAGTTCGAAAGCAATTGTAAGACTCGGATACTACCACACATTTCTTTACTATTGAAAAATTAACACACGCAAACCCTTACCTCCACTGTGGTACAAGGGGGGAGGGGATGGATGGAACCCCTTTCCCGCAACTGGGGGTTATCGTCGCCGGGGTTATCGTATTATGATTTAAGACATATTTAGATGTTTCGCATTTACTGGTAGTCCTTGAATTCCTCTACAGGATGACATAAATGCTCCTCTCGACGGTTCCAAAGAGTTTCTTCGTGCGACATCAAATACATTAATTGTGATAGTCTGCATCAGTAGCAAGCGTTCCTGTACGAAGAGCTTTGTCCGCATTCTGGCCGCGCGCAAATTGGAACGAGAGCACGGAGTGCACGGGGTGTACGGGGTGGCGGGTTAGCTCCCCCTGCTTCGTCGTTTGTTCTTTTTGCTCTCGCTTGAATTACCCTGCGAGGCAGAGGTCTGCTTGGTAAGAGACGAGAGAGAAACTCGGAGGAGGGGGGGGGGCAATACTCCCAGAAAAATTTGGTGGGGGTGTGTGGCCCGCTTCCCAAAACCCTTAACCTATTTATGATCAAACTCTGCGATTTTCCCTACCGTATTTATGACCTGACCAAAAATTCGATACCCTGTTTATGACAGGTGCGACTGACATAGTTGCCCTAAACATAAGTTTTGAAGGGCTTTTGCTTATGATCTTATCGATAATGATGAAAAAGTAGCTTCTTCTAAACAACAAACCTAATTCAAGACTAGAGCACAAAAACCAAACCCTATTTAAGACCAAAATCGATACCCTGTTTATGACCAAAACGGCTGAAAAACCCTACCCTTTGTGACCGCTCAAACCTATATAGCCCATATAAGGGAGTACCCCCCCCCCCCTGGGAGCCGGAGAAACCTCTGCTCACAATCGCTCCGTCGTTTGATCAGCCGCCGTCTGGTTTTTGACGGGCTAACATAGAGTAAACCACTTATTGCGTTGATCTGCCACCACACTCTGACAACTAACATAAACGAAATGTCCAGTTTTGAATTGAGGTCGCTAACTGGCTAACTTGATTGTCAGGCTACTAATCAGTAACCAGTCCGGGTATCTTAGGTCTCCAAGGACGTGTCCTGGTATTTATGTGTCAAAATGACATCCAAAAGAGAGTCAAGAAAGTGTAATCAATTGAACTTAGAAAAGAATAGGACTGCAGAAACAAAAACCTATAACGTATTGATCATGAAGTCAAATTAGCTTAACCCTTATGCATTTTAAAAAGACCATTCAAACCTAACATGGTTTAGCCTGCGAACAGCTTTGCTCTTCGAATTCTTCTGTTTCCCGCTCGCCGAACTTTTTTTCCGTCCTCGCCGGGAGCCTGTTCGCAGACTAAACATGGTCTAATTAACACACTCTCATTGACAAAACGCCCATGGGCTTTGTTCTTTTGTATTCTCTATTTTCCAATCGCCTATAATTCACTCTGTTTGCCCCCCATATTTTGCATAAAATATCGTTGTGAAATACTCTTGGGAGGTCTGCATACTCCCAAGAGCATTTCACAAAATAGTTTATGCAAAATTTGGGGGGCAAACAAAGTGAATTATGGGCAATCGGAAAATAGAGAATGACAACAGAGACAGCAACGTGAAGTCACGCAATACAAGTCGCTCGATGTAGCAACGTAACAGAGATGGCGTTTTCAACACAGCTAGTAACGACGATAGTTCTTCTTCACACCAGAGTTTTAGCACAAGAACCAGGTTAGTATTTTAGGTAAAAAAATATGTTATGGTTACATGTAATCTCACAATTTTGTGCTTGAACAAACCTTGAATCCGTGGTTTCATAGCAATATAACGATACAGCAGAAATTTGCATCTCGTTTCAGTAGTATTTGAACAATCTTACTTTAACCAGCTCAAAAAGCGCTATTACCAACGAGTTTGCAATTAAAGTGAAACATCTGTGCCAATTGTGTCTGAGCAGGTTTCATGTATCGTCAACATTTTGATACACTAGTTCCTCGCTAAGGAAATCACTTTCAATTTGTAAACGCGCTTCGGGCTACCGTTGTCTGCTTTCGTTTCTGCAGAATAGATCTTGCGCTTTTTTATTAAACGCATTTGTTGACAAAATATGAGCTCTCTCTCGAGGCCTTTCTGTGAAGTGTCCTATTTCCAAAGATTTATTTAGTTTTGAAAGCAGCGCACAACAGTCACGCAACAGCCTGTTCCTCATAGGACGTCACGAGCACTGTAACACGATATTCGAGCGGGTTTCGTGGTCGACAAACATGTTCTGCAATCGACTGTCGCTTCACTTCTATTGAGTGTGTGCATTGTCACGCAATAAAAAATAAAATCAAAAACCATTCAGTGGATAAAGTAAAGAAATTGTGATATTATAGACGATAAATAAAGAAGACAGTTCTCCAAGTTTAAGGTGTGTCCCAAAGTTGAGATATTCGTCGAAATGTTCCGCGCAAAATTACAGAGCCTAGTATGGAGCCGCCATGTTGGAGGACCTCCTAAGTCCTCCAATATCGCCGCCGGAAAATAGTGTAAACATCTGGAACTTGCTTTGGCTATCTAGACAACTGATTATCTGGCTAAACTTCAGAATACCCGGCCACTTAATATGTGTTTTCAAATGCTGCTACCGCGCTGGAAAGTTGTAAACAGAGATAAATTTAGTACCTCTTGTGCCTGATGTGGATGAAACCTTCAGGGGCTCTTTAGTTTTGGATTTGAGAATTTGATGACGTCACGTGAACACACTCTATTCAAGATTTCATTCTAGGGGAGCAGGGGTGGCGCAGTAGTGAGAGCGCTGGCCTCACACTAATGTGGCCCGGGTTCAAATCGTGGACCCGCTGTCATAAGTGGGTTGAGTTTGTTGTTGGTTCTCGCCTTGCTCTGAGGGTTTTTCTCCGGGTTCGCCGGTTTTCTTCCCTCCACAAAAATCAACATTTCTAAATTCCAATTCGATCGGGAATTCGAGGGCCACGGGTTTGTCAGTCGTAAGACTGTTGTGTTATATTTATTTATTTATTTATTTATTTATTTATTTATTTATTTATTCTGCAACTTGGCCAAAACACTAATTTTGACGTCCTTTTTCAATCGCCGCGATTATTTTCCCTTCAAGTAAAAATTAAAAGTTAAAAGTTTCAAGCGACTGTATCGTGGACTGTTGACGAAAATCTGTTGTTTCTGTACCGCTGACGTTACTAATCGAACCGTTCGGTAATCGAACTCGATCAAACTCAATCGAAATAAATCGAACGATTGGCTCGATAATCGAACAAAATCGAGTCCAAAAATTTGTGTGAGAGAGTTCAATTGCGTTCGATTTCCGAACTAATCAAACCCAATCGAACTTAATCGAACACAATAGAAAAATCTTAAATTCACCTTTATACAACCAGATAATTGAACAGTCTGTCTAAGTATTAAAGAGCTACAAATGAATAATTAATTAGTAGTATTTGTATTGATGTATAGACTTTTGGCATGGAAAATATATTGAAAGAATAAACTGTCTGTAAAATCGCAAAAAAAAAAAAAAAAAAATCCCGAAAAGAAAAGTTCAACGGACAATAGAAAATTATTTTTTTTTTATTTTATTCCTATTTCATGTTATGATTTGTTTTTATCAACCTACGGAGTCCCAAGTCGTCTTCGTAGCTGGCGATTTCGTCGGAAACCATGTGTGTGAGATTACTGCGCAGACTCGACTTCTCCCACTTTGCCTTTGCCATGTAAATATGTAAATATGCCATGCAAAAAATCCTTCAATGAACTTAAACATCCACAGAGGTGGCTAGAAAAAACAATATAATGATCAATATCTTTAGCAAGCGATGCCGTCTAGAATCAAAGTAAATAACTTGAAAACGAACCTGATCGAACCCAATCGTGCTAATCGAACTTGATCGAGCCTGTTGCGGCTATTTCGTATTTCCTTTGTGTCTCCCTTTTGTTCCGTATATATTTGTGTTATCCGTTACCCTCATAACTTTTTGGTTCCCTGAACCCCGTTTCCAACATTTGGAATTTATCTTCCTCCTACGGAAAGTTATTAAATTTGCCGGACTAATTAATTGCAATTCGCTTTAAGTTGTTTGAAAGTCAGCTCTCTGCCTCTTCAGAGCTCAATCGAACTCACCCGAACGTTCGATTGCGTTCGACTGGTCAAATTTTTTTGTGAGAGTTGATTGTGTTCGATTACCGAACTCAATCGAACCCAATCGCCTGATTGCGTTCGATTAAGTTGGATTGAGTTGATTAATCGAACGTTCGATTTGGTGCGATTAGTAACATCAGGTTGTACCTTAGCAGATTTTGATGTTTTACGTTGAATAATATAAGAAGGCTTCACGGTAAAAGTTTGAAGGGAATTCGAATGCTGACTCATTCGGCAATTCGTGTTGGAAATTCAACCGCAAGGATCTCTTGCTAAAATATGTAGATTTTTTCTGATTACCCAGGAAGTTTCGAAATATTAAAACAATATCCGCCAGGCGTAGTCAATCGATAAAAACCGATATCGGAAATCAATCGGTTCAATCGAAATCAGTCGCCGATTGCTATCGATTGATATCGGCAATCGATAACAATCGATAACTCAGAAAAATTTCTTTATCGATTGCTATCGATTGGGAAAAATCTTTTAAAAAAAATCGACAATAACCAGCCGGACTATTCAGAAGGCTTTGTTATTGTGTAAAATGATAGCTGGAACAACATGCTAGCTAGATTATACTTTCCTTTTGGCCTGCTCCCGAGATCTACTCTTACGTTTGTTTCCTCATGCAGATGATTGAAATCACTAGAACGTTATGACTCTGTTGCTTCATCATTATGCCGACACTACAATGAGACTGGAACTCGAGGCTTTTATGTTGCTACTCTGGGCTGGGCTTCTTTTGGTGTCGTAAACTAGAAAGAAAGATGTAACCTAGCCCAAAATGTTTCTGCCAGTTTTTTTCCGTTCTTGTTATTTTGTCCATGATTGTAAAAGATACGCAGGTTATGATAAATTAATTGACTCAAATAAAATCATTATAGACAAATTTTATCAAACTTTGTATCAGTGTAACTTGTGAAAGGACAAAAATTGTTTCCGATAACAATCCATAATTATCGATATCAATCGATGAATCAATCGCTATCGATTACTATCGGCAATCGATAACAATCGATAACTCACAACTTCTTTCTTTGTCGATTTTCATCGATTGCTGTCGGCATTCGATATCAATTTTCGATTGATATTGATTATCGGTTTATCGATTGACTACGCCTGGTATCCAGCATCCATCTCCATAACTAAGGTAAAACTGAGAGATTTTCCTGTCTGACCGTCTCCACAGGTGTTGTAAGAACAGTAGCCGGTGGTGGAAAAGCTCATGTAGGCGGCCATAAAGACTGCGTGGATTCCAAAACTACTGCAATGGATGGGATAGGAAATAACGCCAGGTTTAATTACCCCTGGGGTATCGAGTTTGACTCCCAAGAAAATGTGCTTTACGTGGCTGACTGTGTAAGTATACAGGGGATTTTATGTTTATTACTGCGCGAAATATGCGGCAAAAAGGCTTTCTTCGATGGTTTTTGTGTAGGAATTACATTTAATGTTTCTATCTATACAGGTATCTATGTTATATTCAATACTAAATACTCACAATTCTGTAGTTTGAGTTTGTTAGAGCATATTTTGGAATAGTTTGGGATACCACATTCGCACCATTCGCTAGCTCTTTTGATTCATAGCACATGATTGCCATTTTATAGTTAACTTTTCTTAACTCATTGTAGTCAGTGTGAGTTTCAGCTGTTTTAGTTTGTAAAGAAATGATTTCTTTTATTAAGTCAAAGGTAGGAAGATGGTAAGCTTTCTAAATAGGCAATTACCTGTTCAATGAAAGGTTAACGAAGTATTTATTTTGGACTAGGAAATACTCGCACTTCTCAAGGAAAACCTGCATACTAATATATTTTCTGTATGTTAATAAAACCTAGTTTTCCTCCTTGTTTTCAACACCCTCTAAGTTCTTTGTTCTCAATTCGTTTAAAAATCAGTGCCTCACCTTAAAACCTAACTTTCTTTCGATCGCAAGTTAGAAAAAGTTGACGTCTTCACATACGTCTGTTCATTTAACCGTTTGAGATGCCCTTATTTAAGTTATTCATTAGAATACAGAACTTTGCCCAATGAAACGGAACAAAGCTTATTTGAGATTCCCTTGTTCCTGAGCTCTAGAACAGTTGACACAGCCTCATAAGATTCAAGCGATCTTATTTACTTCGATGATTAACGATAGATTTTATGAATATGCAATGTAGTACACAAGCAGTTGTAATGAATAATTCATTCTAACAGATTCTCAAAATAGTCAAGAGACCAAGATATTATATCATCTGAACGACATTAAAAAATTCCTTAGCTAGCTTGGACTGATTCCTTGAACAGGAAAGTTCTAAAATCTGTTTGGTGACATGTTTTACAGAGTTTTGTAGGAGAGAATAACCATTACACGATGTTGAACGATTTTCATCTTGGGTGATGTCCGATCGCAGCGATAAGAGATGTCACGTGACAAAATTCATTCCATCTTCAGCTGTTTATTAAACACCAAGCTAACTATGTAAATTTTCCTCATTAAGGACGGTGCCTACTTTTGTTAGTGCGCAAACGCTCTGCGCACACGCAAGGCATGGGTTACATGAGCGCCCCAGGATTAAAACTAACGTAATCAGCTATGCTACCAAGTTCGCGATTCTGTCATTATTATTATGTTATCAAGCCAACTAAGAGCCGGTCACGCCATATCTTTCTCCGCAATTCAAATATATGATCTTCCATATATTCACATACCATCTACGGGTATATTACGAACTCATAACGTGACTAGCTCCCAGCTGGCTTGATACCTTAGTTGGTAGAACACTGTAGTGGTATCGCAGAGGTCATGGGTTCAAATTCCGTGCAAGCCTGAATTTTTTTCAGGCTTTAATTTCACAACTGCTTAAGTTGTGTATATAACTGCGATGGTCATTGATGTCTTCATACCTTTCTTCGAATTTCAAATATATGATCTTTCATATAGTCAGCATTTTTGTTCGAGATCCAAGACTAATTATCTCGGGAAAATTCGTGGGTAACCCCAATTTCCTCTATGGATTCGTATTTCCAGTAGCCCTTTATAAGATCTACTTTTTACACAAGGTCCTAATCTGACGAAAAGACCTTTGTGTTCATTACGCATCGTCCTTAAAAAGTTAAGATAGTTCAAGATTGTATTTCTCCGTTATCACTTTACAGGGCTGCCCAGAGACCGTCCACAGTAATGACCGTATAAGGAAAATCGACGTAATCACTGGTGAGCATGTCTTTTTTTTGCAGCGGGAATTGAAGGTGATTCCTTGAGAGAAATGTTCAAAACTTGCTCTTACCCCGCGCCGCTGGCAGGTCTTCACGTGTGAGGACAAAAATGGCTAGCACCTTAGTGACAACCAAACACCAGCCAGGCCTGCTAAATTTTTCTGTAACACGCGTGAGAAATGAATTCCACGATACTGTTAACTTTGCGTTTCATTGAAAGATTAAGAAAAAGAAAGTCTTAACACGGTAGCAGGCGCAATGCATGTTTCATGCTAGGGAAGACTTAAACCTTCAAAACAAAAGGATCAAATTTTTCGAGTATTTATGTTTTGTGTGGGATTCATTCACTTTACCTGTACAGGTCGAGTGACGACTCTTGCAGGAAGTGCTCAAGGATACAAAGATGGAATAGGAGAGAATGCAAAGTTTCATCACACGTCAGGTAAGGAGTACAAAGTAGCCGGCATTTAATTTTGCTACTTGTTTAAAAATGGAAAAGAAGTGCCGACGGTGAACTGAAATTCGGTGTTCAAACGACCCTTTGGGCCAGACCTTCGACTGTCAAAGCGACAGAGGGGCTAAAACGAAGAAGGAAAGAAGCAAAGAGTTCTATTCTAAAAAGTGACAAAATTTCCTTCAGAAAGTAAACACAGACTTTTGCATAAGATTAAGCTAAGCGCTTGAGTAAAGTTTGTTACCTCACATTTGGGTCTTGTCGTTTTATATCACAGCCAACTTCATCGATTCTGAGTTTCGTTTCAACACAAGCGTTTTCTTGACAATGGCAGCCACGGAGTCGTAAACAGCCCCTTTGCCTGATTTGTCTTTCACAGTTTTCATCAACGCTTTGTCTTCGGACCGTCCCGTAAACCGTTACTTTTGTCATAGTTTTCCAGAATACAGGACAGCTGGAGGTGTTTGCGAGGAATATTTCGGAAGAATTGTCTCACTCCTCACGTGTCTCATTCAACTCTGTCACAAAAATGAGCGCGCGCATAACTTTTGCCGCCTTTTTTGTAGAGTCACTTCGTGTAGATCAACCTGAAATGTCCAGATTAGGTGAATTCGGGAAAGCGTGCCAAAGAAAATTAAACTGTTTGTAACTAGATGGGAGCGTCTTCGTCGGAGTTGTCCTTAGTATATAAAAAGATACTGAAGGTTGTGATTGATTATTGCGAATTAGTTAACAAAGAGAAGAAGAAGTCTCGATTTTCTCCAAAAGTAAAAGAACAATGGCGTAGAAAGGGAGTTTCCATACGTTTGTACTAATTTGTGTTTCTTGCTCACAGGAATGGCCATTGATCAAGTGGAAAAAGTCTTATATGTGGCAGACAGTGTAAGTTCAGTCACCTTGTATTGTGTAGCTAGAAATGTTGGCCTGATTACTTATAAACAATTCAATAAATATTATTTCTTGCTTTGAATGCCAAGGCTTGACTGGATTCTTCTCAGAAAAAAAGCTGTTCGTGAATCAGAAGAATAATCTCTCTCCGTCTCACGTGGGACTGGGATAAGTCAGTTACACCACAACTCGCCGACTAGCGTGTAACATGTCACAGTTGTAAAATACTCCATGTGAAGTCAGCTTGTCGCCATAGGGAGGCTCAGGCCTTATTCCCAAAGGAATTAAGACGTGGTACCCAGTTTGTCCGCGGGTAACGTTACCACGCGCGTTGCGTGGATGTTTTCGTAGAGCCTCTACGAAAACATCCACGCAACGCGCAAAGCAACGCGCAAAGTAACGCGCAAAACCTCTCGGGCTGTCCACGTAATCAAAATTTGCGTCACAGGATTGTGTTTTTTTTTTTGGATTCTCCTTGGATTTCCAAAACCATTTGTGACCAAAAAATACCTTGAGGAATGACCGTGGGAATAAGGCTGGCGGATTAACTGTCTTATTCTTCAGCCTCTGTTGATTTGCTCTCCATCATGGGTTGGAATTAACATGGCTGTTTCTTTTGTTGATTACACAGGGAAACGATCGAATAAGGAAAGTTGATCTTAAAACAGGTGCCTTCAGTTACTCCTTCCTATGTTTGTTTCATCTGGATGCACTGTTGACGTAAAAGTTCTCAGAAAATTGTTGCGCAAAAATAGCTGACCTTGCAGTTTTTGTTTCAGCTGAAGTAACCACGTTTGCCGGCAGCGGGGAGCCTGGATTCCATGATGACGTAGGAATCAAAGCTAAGATGACCAATCCTCAACATCTGGAAATTGACAACATGAAAAGGAGGTTGTTTCTCAGTGATACGGTCAGTTACATCGGGGAAGTCTACAAACGTTCACGTGTTTTGTTTTCTTAGATATTATGATCTGTACACATTTCACCGTGACTGTGTACTTACCTACCTCAGAGCTTGTTAGTGCTCACTTAAGTCACAAAGTGTTTTGAAGGTAAAACATTGCAGGTGTCAGATCTCTTGTTTCAGAATAGAATATCCCAAGCTTCAGTGAGCCAATGTACTTTCTGATGATGTTTCTCTCTTTTTCAACATAGTTTTAGTTCCGTGAGACGTTAAATAAAGTGTGAAAAATTTGTTGAAACAAATCGTATAGCAGATCAGACATCGTGCGGTAAAGAGGAAATCAAGTAATGCGATATGTTTGGTTGAAGTTGTTACATTAAATACGATGTCTGCTTTACACAGGATAATCATGCAATAAGGATCATTTCGTTGCCTGACGGTAGGCTGATAGAATCATGTGTGAATTTTGTCTTTATTTTCCACCGATGAAATAATACAAACCTTTGCTTGGTCGTTCGTTTGTTTGGTTTAGTTTATTGAGTCTTTCCTTTCGCTTATTGCTTTAGATTCTGCTGTAAGCTTTCACCTTCACCAACGTTTATTCCAACAGGGAAAGTGACAACACTGGCGGGTGGTAGCCAGGGACTGGTGGATGGTATTGGAAGAGAGGCTAGGTTTTACCATCCAACAGGGAACTCACTCGACGTGTATTCTGGGATGTTATATGTGGCTGATCATGTACGGGCACTAAGTACCTTTTTATTTTATTATTTTTTGACATTATTTGTTTAGCAATGGCTCTCGTTAAAACAGGAGAAGAAGGCATACAGCGACGAGTGAATAGTGGGGAACATTCACCACATTAATTCAGCCGTTTCTTGTCATTTTCCCATTTTCGATCTTCGCCAGTTCCTTCTCATGTCTTAGGTTTTTCTCTTTCTCAGTTGTATAAGATCTTATAGCCTGGCCTACGGTACAAATAGATAAGACATAACGTAATTGCTATTAACAACAATTACAAAATTGCTCCTTTTTCTTTGGTGAGCACGGACGTTTGTCTCCCACCAATGTGGCCTGGGTTCGAATCCTGGAGGAGTTTGTTGTTGGTTGTTTCATTGTTCCAGTGGTTTTTCTCCGGGTTCTTCAGTTTTCCTCTCTCCACAAAAACCGACACCTCTAAATTCCAATTCGATCTGGAAACAGTGGACGAAGAGCTGCCCCGCGGACTTTGCTACTGTTTATTCTATTTAAACAGTAGCAAACAGTAACTTGCCACGTGCTCATTGATAAATTTTCACCATTCACTCCTATTGTTTTTATTATTGCAGTATAACCATGTTATACGGACGGTGGACGTAAATAGTGGTAAGTTGATATTTATTTTCTTATTAATGTCTCTTGGACGATGTGTTCTGTCCTCGCTTATGAGTTAGGTATGATTTGACAAGTTGTTATACCTACAGCTCTCTCTACCGTCAACACCGCCCGCAAGTGCGTTAGATGATTGCGTTGGCGCGTATTCGTTTGCATTTGTCTCCCCTCATGTTCGTTCGTTTGTACTCTTATGTCTTTTAATATTTACGTTTGTTTGTATTCGTATGTCTTCGTACGCGTTCATTTGTATTCGTATGTCTTCGTAGGCATTCGTTTGTATTCGTATGTCTTTCTGGGCGTTCGTTTGCATTTGTCTGCCTTTGCATGCGTTAGTTTGCGTTCGGGCACCTTCGTCTGCGTTCGTATGTGTTCGATTGCATTTGTGTGCTTTCGTTTGGTCTCGTGTCAGCCTGGTGTATGGGAAAATGCATTGCTGATAGTTAACTAAAACTGCAAGGGTGACGGACGTTACGTTGGTGATAAGAATTACAAGCAATCTGTGTGTCTGCATGGTTTGCTCTATGTAGTAACGTTAGTATTTATATTTGAAGGCCAAGTAAAAACACTTGCTGGCGGTGGACGAGAAGGATTCAAGGACGGTGTAGGAAAAGAAGCCCGGTTTAATTATCCCGAAGGACTATACTTTGACACGGACCATCAAATCCTTTATGTTGTTGAGTTTGTGAGTATGTTTATGTCTCTTCAGGTAACAAAATTTGTTCGGTTGACATTTTCATCAGTTTAATGTGATCTTGAGAGGCTCGCAAACCTCGGTTTGAGTTTGTAAAAACAGCACTTGAAAAATTTGAAAAGAACATGTTGAGAAGTGAAGTAACTGACGATAGACTTCAACACATGAGGTTTTGTCTTTCTTAGTTAGCTCTGATTTCTTTGACATTCGCCAAAAATCGTGTTACACTGACCCAACCATCTGTTTTCTAAGAAGAGCTCTTAAAGAGCTGATTCAATAAATCCCGAGTTAACGCTTTGACCGACCTCTGAACCCAGCGTCACTTAAACATTTTGTTGAATTGCATTGCCTCATCACAAGTATCTCATCTTGCTAACTGTAGAAAACATCGCCAAAGAATTTGGCGGGACAGTTAGTGCAAACATTTAAGATGCCAAAGAAATATGGCGATGGGCGTGGTCAGTTTTAAGCTGTACCAGAAGCTTAGAAACAAATTGCTTTTACTGTAACTTCTTTTCTAGGATAGCCACGCTGTAAGGATTGTCACGCCAACAGGTAAGTGTATGGACTTAACAGTTCCATCTCATTCAACGACTAAAATCCTTTGGTTAACTCCAGTCGTCAGGGAGACCTCTGTTAGTGAACAAAGCAATTCTCTTTTCTGGATTTCCAAGAGTTTTTCCTACTCTGAGTTACATTACAAACTTCCTAGTTCCGGGGTTAAGGAAAATTTTCCATGGAAAGCTTGTGGTATTGGGTTGCTGAAAAATATGCTTTACGTTTTAACCATTAAGACAATGAGAACTTTTAAGGGAGTTATGACGCGTTATTATTGTTAATGGATAGGCGAAGTTAGAACGCTGGCTGGTGGTACAGAGGGCTACAGGGATGGAGTCGGCAGGCAAGCTCAGTTTTTTCATCCCACTGGACTGACTTTTGATCATAAAAGAAAAATTGTCTATGTTACAGACCAGGTGAGTATTCTCGTCTGTTTTGAAAGATCTTACACTTGGTTTCAGTGGTTTGACCAGTCAAGAAAGATCTATTTTCCTCTCGAATCTCAGATAAAATGTACCAAACTTTA
>Ga0126339_10000683_pt1:0-12500 | contig 19996 bp, 15 predicted proteins | sample OrbTmetagenome_2_FD_92532 | JGI IMG/M metagenome (GOLD analysis project Ga0126339, IMG submission 92532) | Coral microbial communities from Petempiche,Puerto Morelos, Mexico - Orbicella T R C metagenome | ecosystem: Host-associated > Invertebrates > Cnidaria > Coral | place...
GAAAAACTAGGACCTGAGGGGGTGATGGAGAGTGGATCTCATATTTCCTTTACCAAAACACTTGAAGAGCAAACTTTAGTATATTTATCCATAAGTCAACCTAACCTATCTATGATGTTAGTACGGAATAATTTGGCCGACCCCCATCTTTCAGCTTTTTCAGATTTTGCCCGGTTTTCTCAGAGTGACTGTTACATTTTTAAGTCATTTTACCCTTGGTTATATATGCGCTACCAATTTGGGGGTGTTGTACAAATAAAAACGAATTTAATTCTTTGGAATCCATACATTGTAGGGCCGCTAGAGTCATATATAACCTCCCGTGCAACATGCCCTCTCAGGATGTAACAAAAACAGCTAACTGGGACTCTTTATTCGACTCTTATAAGGTCAAAATAGCCACCTTAATTTTTAATATCTACAACCGCATAACTCCATCATGCTCTGAACATATAATCCAAAGGAAAGAGTCTAAGTATGACCTCCGTCATCAACATCGTGTTAGCGTACAGCATTTTGAAACTTATTATATGAAAAACTCTATTTCTCACAGAGGATCCATTGTTTGGAATATTTTAGAACCATCCGCTGCCAGCGCCAGTGACTATGCCAAAAGGGCAAAAAAGTCTCATGCCCTCAGAAACTTGAACTTTAATGAAGAGTCACCGCAAATGGGCTGTCCCCAAATTGACAGGGATTTCGTCTTTTATTAAATCTGTTCATATCTTTTATTGTCCATATCTTACTTTTCATTGTCTACATTCAGTTTTAATGATTTTTAATAATTTTTAATTTTTTATTATTTTATTAACATTTTTTACACGGCCCCATAAGCTATATTAGCTTTAAAACCCATGTTTAAATAAAAGATGTTGTTGTTGTTGAAAGTTATCTTATGGAAGCCTTGTTATCTTATGGTACAACTGGCTACAAAGCATCACAACACACCTCCTTGTTTATTCATTCATTTAATTCAATTTAATTTTATTCTTTTCTATCCATTTGTGAGGCACATTTGAAAACTTTTGTTGAATTCGCGCCATCCAAGTCTCAGGATGAAGAATTTGTACCTCAACAGGTTGAACAATTTAATCGACCATTAGCAGAAGTAGAGGATCCAGGAAGAAAGAAACTACATCTATCACAGGTAAAATAATAATAGCAGGTAACCAGAACCATTGCATGTATCTCATGCAATAAAAACATTGTGCCCTGCCCAGATGATGACACTCTTTTCAAATGTTAAGAGTGTTAAGTATTCCAGAACCTTTCTTCTTGTGGCTCACACGAGTGTGTTCCAGTCCTGGTTCAATTAAAGCTCAAATGATCCCACCCTAAAGCACAGTCTGATGCTATACAATCAGCAACTCGTCCCACTAAACACTGCCCTGAACCTCTCACTGCATATTAACTCTATCAGTGAAAGAAAAATTAATCTCATGCTCACTAAACCAAACAAAACTCTAACCTTTTCATACAATTCATCTACCTAAACAGTAACAGACATAAATGAATAGTAATTATTATTAGTGGAGCACTAGCAGCCCAAAGAGCTGCAAAGAGGAGCACCATACTGGTAGGAAACCACAAATTGCTTTTCTCCTGGTCATCATGGCTCTAGGAGTATTGCTCGTTGGGCATGTATGCAGACATAAATGAATAATAATTATTATGCAATGAAATAAATTGCAGAACAGCACAGTTGTGAGCTTCTGTCCTGTCGCTTACAGCAAACATGATGCAATATTACCCAGACCAGAGACCCTGACATGAACCTTTTCAACAGTGTTTTTATTTCACACTAGTAATTTTGTTGTTAGAAAGCAAAGTTGTTCTTTGAAGCCTTTTATGGTTTCCTTGCAAAGAAATGTTCTTCTTTACACTGCTTGGGAATGTCTCCATTAACCTGTTTTTGCACTTTTCTTTTAACAAACATTTCAACAAACCTCCTTTTTCCCACACCCAAAGGGAGGACTCACTATAAAATTGATGGCAGTTGTCATGGAGTTTCTGTGAATTTGAACTGCAGTAACTGGAAAATAGCCAGAGGTCTGGCTGTAAGCCCAAAGGCCTGGCTACTTACAGACTTTGGACTAAAAAATGAGGTTTGGGAACGATTGAAAATTGACTTTTCAAAGTGGAAGCGTAAATTTAAGGTTTATTTATAAAAATAATGCAGTGTTTTGAGCCAGAACATTTTCCTTGAGGGCCAAAGTGGCCCCTGAAAACCTTTTTTAGGGGCCAAGTTTTTAGGAAAGGAACCAATAAATTGAGAGCTACAGAAGGAAAAAATGTGTCAGGGTACCAAGGAAACGAAAGCAGTTCATTAGAATCTATGATAAAATTTAACAGTAAGTGCTTTTTGAAGTGTTTCTTCTGAATAAAGTTTATTTTGAATCAGATGTTGGTATGAAGGATCCATGCATTACAAGAGAACAATCCACAGGCATACATGACGTAGTCAATGAACAAGGGTTTGCAGTACATTAAAGGGCGGTTTCGAGCACAGTCAGCCACTTGGAAGTTTTCCAATGTGAGAGAATCAATACAGCATTGAGCAAAGCAAAAGGGTGAATTGACTTCTTTTCTTACGTTGAATGATTCAGAAGCAAAGATCTTTCAATATAATTTTCTCGAAGGACAAAATGTGTGACAAAATAACCATTATTGATCGTTGACACAGAGAAATCTAGTCGCCATTATGGCAACTAAACCAGAATTTTTGTTTGTCAAAGATGAAATGTTAGTTGTATTGGCAACCATATCAGTCGCAATTTTGAGCCCTGGGATGGCTTTTAAAATGCTATGCCTGTGTTAAGCCTGCAGCCTTGTAAAAGAAAAGGGCCAAACTGGCCTTTTTTGTTTTTCTGGGGGCCATCTCTGACTTCAACGCGGGATTCCTGCAATGGTGCGGTCTGGCAGAAACACTGCATATGTGACCCCATCCTTGTCAACATGTTTTTTGGGAGGAGTGGGTGAACTCTGTTCAAATGAACAAACCATACATCTTCAGAAACCTTTGAATGCAGAAAGACAAAAACATGGGTCAAATGTAGGGCAGTACGACCAAACAATGCTTCAAGATAGAACAAGAACCATACTTCACAGAAGAATTGCCTAATGCCAAACCAACTCCTCTAGACATGGCAACAAAAGATGTCAAAGTCATCACACTACTGGTGTGAAAACACCAGCCTGCTACTTCGCATGCAGTGCATGTCATAAAAGAAATGAAATAAACAAATGGCAAGTTACTGAAATGTGACAACTGCAAACAGTTGACCAGAGAATTACTACAGAGAGCAAACAAAGGTATGTCAAACTATTCGTTCAAGACATAACCAACAAAGAAAAGTTCAACACTGCAGCTTTTCACAACCAACTACAAAACTTCTTTGAAGCAAAACAGAACTCCACCCAACCCTAACTGAAGACGAAATCAATGGAATTCTTCTAGAGACAAATAAGACAACAGTGATATACAAATATTTGGCAGATGGAAAACTCTTCCATGTTAACAGCCATTAAATGAATATATGTATTTATTATATAAAAGTCAGTGGTATACTGAGTTGTAACAAATTGATAAAAATGATACAATATCCTCACATGTGAAGATATCACTTTTGACCAATCAGCTTGCAGTATTTTCACGCACTATCAAACACTTGTGGTCTGCCGAACCGTCCCCATCATCTGCTGAGAGTTTCTGCTTTGGCTTTTTCACAAGTCAAAGTTAAGTTTAGTTTTATTCTAATACGGAAACAAGCAGGTTTGTCGAGATCACAGATGATGAACTGAACGAATTCATCACAGGACGACGAAATCCAAATACAAAGAAGAAAACTGCATACAAGGTCGAGCTATTGAACAGGTTCATTCAGACATCAAATCCTGGCTTGCTTGATTCAACATCTCTTCATGAGCATTCACCCCAAGTTCTGAACAACCTCCTTTCGAAATTCATCTTTGGCATTAGAATAAAAAAGGCTCCGAATATGAACCAACAAGTTTGAGAGGTTTTCTTTCAAGCATCCACAGATACATGTATCTGAACAAACAAAAATACGGCTTCACAATTTTTACTGACACTGAGTTTAAAACTACAATGGCTACCCTCAAAGCAAAACAAATGGATCTAAAAGCCAAGGGAGTTGGAAACAAGCCTATGACATCTGATGGCCTAACAGACAAGGAAATTGAAAAACTGTACGCTTCCAAAGGCCTGGGGATTGAAAGCCCTCAAGCCGTTATAAACACTTTGTAGCTAAATTCAACCATACATTTTGGCCTTTGCGGCAGCAAAGAACAGAGAACAAACACCCGGCAGAAAAGAGTATTTAGAATACTCGGTTAAGAGACAGACTAAAACTAGAACTGGATCTGACCGTAGAGATATGCAGAAGATTAAGCCAAGAATTTACTCTTCTCCTGATCTACCAGCTGAGAGAGATCCAGTTTGTGTTTACAAATTTTATGCAAGCAAGCGCCTGGAAAGCATGAAGACTGAGGATTCCCCATTCTACTTGGCGGTGAATAATATTCAGCCATCCAGCCTATCAGTAAGACCCTGGTATAAAGTACAACCCATCAGTGTAAACAAGCTCAACAGTTTGCTAGAAGACATGGTAAACGAGGTTCATCTTAGACTAGAAAATGAGCGATCGACAAACCATAGTGCTCATAAACACCTTGTACAGAGGTTAAATGACAACAAAATACCTCCAACATCATGCAGATCACAGGACATCGAAATGTTAATTCTTTAAACAACTATTCTTCCTTGTCAGACAAACAAAAAGAAAACCTATCCAGAATTTTGTCGTTCAGAGGCCAGAATGACGATCAATTGCAAGAACCACGCGCATCCACTGGTACAACACACCTTGCTATGGAAGAATATCAGTGCATTCATAGCGCTGAAGGACTTCGGATGCCTCTAACAGGGCTTGGGTCATTAATAAGCAGAACAATTGGTGGAGGATCATTCAAGATAAATGTGAATTTGCAGCAGAATAACTCTCGTTAAATGTGAAAGCACATCTGAAAGTAGTAAGAAATGAAAGCTTGAAAACAGTGACAAAAGCCAGGAGTAAGCTTAAAGAACAGTATGTTACTTGATACTGTTTACCAAATTTCCAACCATCTTTATTGCCTTTAGTTAAGACCATTTCCTATTTATAGAGATTTTATTTCGGCCTTTTCGCTTAAGTCTTTCTTTGTATTGAAATAACATGTCCTTGTTTACAATTCATACAAATAAACAATTGACTACAAGCTTATGTAGTCAATTTTGAAATAAAAACTAAATCATCTTTTGTTGTATTGTGAGGATTTTATATAATAAAACAAAGATTACATGTCTGCTTGGAGATTTCACTCGTTCACTGCACTCACTTGTGAAATATTTTTCAACACTCAAAGAGAAATTCATATCTCCGTGCAGCCATGTAATATCCTCTATATATATAAACAAGAACAATTAAACAAGTGTTTTATTCCCATAGTGAACTGGACTAATTTGACTTTTGTTTTTCTTTTTAAATACATGTAAACAGTCAATAATTATGGCACAAATACATACATACTATCAAATCAGGAATATGTATGTATATGCACAGTTTTAAAAACAAGTTTTATTGCCAGAATGAACTGGACTTGTTTGTTATTGTTTTTTTTCTTCTTAAATACCAGTTTACAGCCAATAATTATGGCACAAATACATACCATCAAATCAGGAATATATAAACAAGAACAGTTTAAGTAAGTTTTATTCCCAGAGTGAACTGGACTTCTTTGTAATTGTTATTACCATCTTAAATTCACTTAAATATCTGAAGGTTGTTTATACCAGTCCATAGCATTTCCACGTTTGGAAATGTGCAAAACAATAGTCTAACGTAGACTTATCTGCCATATTTTTGGCATCTCCATTGTCAATTTTGGCAAATGGCATGGCTTTCCAAAGTTGCTCAGTCCTTTTCAGGGACCCAATCAATTTGCTGTTCTCCTGCCTCAGTCAGACAAAACATCCCAATAGCATAATAAGTACCACATGCTAAGTTCCTTCAAAAGAACACTTCCTTTCCGATTTCACCAACTACTTGTCTGGCTCCAGAAAACTTCAATGACCCAGTTTGTACAGTGAATCGAATCTTTTTAGAAGGTTTTTACCACAGTTGATCAGACCACCAGGAAATATACCTTCCAAGCTTTCACTAGTTTCCACCTGGCACATTACAAGTGTCCAGAACGACATTTTCACAACAAAATACTAGAAACCAGACATGCTGGTCTCTGACATTTTGATTCTCCTGGTAGCCCCTGCACCACTAACTGGTTTCCATGCTTCAAAGAAACGAGACATCTCCCGTGTATCTATTCCTTCCGGCCTGTGCCACGTGCACCAAGAAAATTCGAGTTCTCATGCTACATGTTCTCGAATGTAAATTTTTTTTTAATCACCCAATAATAAATTACTGGATTCAACTTTCGGAAAGTATTAGTTTGGCGATTTGTTTTCTTTCTTGTTTTTTTGTCAATGCCTGTCGAATAATCATACTCGCCTGAGCACGGGTACACTTTAGACACGGGGCCAAACTAAGTCACACATTCCAAACATTGACCTGGCGGCCACATTTACTGAGGCCATGTTGAGTGTGAGACAAATAACAGCTCCAGTGACAACACGATATGGAGGAAGGACCAGAAAGGGCAAGTTAGGAAGCAGCACAAAGGCAGGAATGTACAATTAGTGCAGGCGTTTGACTGGCTCATCCTACATACAGGAAAGTTGCATGTGGAGATGAACATGGGAAAGTACTTTCTTGAGTTTAACTGGGAGGTGCTCATGTCTTCCTTCGCTATGGAACTTGGTTTCTCTAGCAAGGCTGCCCAGTTGTATGCAAAATGTGGGGGCAACACCCACTACACCATGACTTTGCTCAAAGTTGCATACAAACGAACATGGATGGAACTTCATGTCCCATATGCGCGAGAACAACTGAGCAGTGGGAAGGAACTGTCTGTCAATGACTTCCTTTATGAGTGGTACCCGACAATGAAAGATCCAAACTACCAGTTCATGTTCCAGATGGTGTGGAAGTACCTGGCTGGTTTCTTTACCTCCCATTATGGCGTTCGAAGGAAAAACAAGATCTATGTGCAAGCAGGCATAGAATCATTTGCAGATTTGTTCCACTACAAGGGTTCTTCAAAGTATGGAACAATCGAGTTACAAGACCGGTAAGCTTTTCTCGCAGCCTTTGTTAATTACAGAAATTTCTCAATCTTAAGTAGGCTATTTTCGACCTTTATTAGGCCAGTTAGATGTCCAATAATATTTTGAGGGGAATTTCTGTTTATTTGTCATTTCATGCAAACAAATTCTAAGGACTTGTAAAAGGTGATTAATCAGTAGACACGTTTGCTGGGCAGCACAAGAACCCCCCTAGGTGGCACCAATCCATTAGCTTCCGTAACCACACATAATAATGTAGGCATTTCATTTGAAAAACACTGACCACTCTAGCAAATACTATGGGGTTAATGTCGAACTAAAACTGAACATAAGAGAATTTACATGCACAACTGCTGTAAGGGAATGGAGGATTTCATTTGACCTTAACTGTAGTACAAGGACAGCTGTAGCCCATGATCCTGAATTAAGCTTGAGTCATAAGTCCAAGAGCTTTCTTGTTGTTCAACACCACTCTGAAAGTGACATTGGTCAACATACCAGTGTACATTGTAGTAATACACAATAAGATTTGATATAAATTTAAATCTCTCCTCAAAATTATTATATTTCAATAGATGTGCACAGAGTCTTTACTCAGAAGAGGTTAGTACTTTCCAGGCACAGTAAGAGTCCATCTCGACCTCTGGCAATCCATCAAAGGGGGACGACATGGATGCGCAACTGGAAGAGGTGAACAAGCAGTCAAAACTGTGGCACAGAGGAGCCACTATCGCCGTGGACTGGTTGCACATCTTTAGAAACCTCGACAAATTGTCAAAGGTGATATATGAAATCCACTGTTTTTCTGGCTTTCCAATGTGCCTCCTCCAAGGTATTACATATGTACATATGACACTGTTTATTTTAGCAATCAGCAGAAACTTCAACATGTCATGAATGCCAAGTTTTTTTAGAGGCAAAGGATCACTGTATTTCTTGATAGGGAACCTTTTTAATTAAATGATGTAAATGAAAACAAATTTAATCCCTCTAGCAGTCCATTTATTTGTCAGTGTTTATTTTTACCTTGAATGGTGATCTGTGCCCTTCTTTGGTGCACTATACTAGAAATGTTGAAGGAAACATGAACTGCATGTTCATAATTATGACAGAAAGTAAGATAGTTGCAGGTATTTTTACATGCACGCGTTGGTACACAAATTTTCTAATAGTGGTACACTACACTGTAATATTGGAGATATGATGGTTAAATGATAAACTGGTCTTTGTATGACAATAACAATAATTGTGCACAATTTAAAGGATAAAATTTGTCTTTTTTGTACATACATGTAGTTGCATACATGGCTGTTTAAAATTGCTGGGATGAAAGATCCCAAAGACTATGCAGTGTTGGCAAGGAGAAAATTTGATCTTAATTCTGAAATTTTGGCTTGGAGGATAAAGCTTCAAAGAGAATGGTATGTATATACAATTACATATTATTTTATAACTGTAACTCTGCAATGTCAAGATGGGGATTATTGAGAATTATTATTACCAATCCAGTACTAGAAATTAAGCAAGAAAGGTTGTATTTAAATGTCAGTTAAAGATTGGCAAATGATTCAAAATTATTTAATATAAATTAGATTTTCACAGAAAACCTAATTAAAAGCTGATTTTTAAGTTGACATCATCTAAGGTTTATGAATGGGTGCCACATAATTCTTGAATTAAATTAATTTCCTATTTTTTGTTTGTTAATATTGTATATTTTACATATTTAACCAACCCACATGGACTACAGGAACACATGTCTGTCGAGGAACACCACTGGACCACCAGCTCTCTGAATTCCATTCTAAGTTAGCAGCAAATAGGCAGCGGTGTCATCTAGACATTGCCGTTGGTGGAAAAAGCAGAAGTGAAGTAAAAATTAACAATGTGTACGTGACCCCAGAAAACAGGAGGAAGGACAAAGATATCAACAAAAGCAAAAATTGTTGTGAGAACAGAGGAAAAATTGTTGGCTGTGTGTGACTGAGACTAGTGAATGCTTGCAGGTTAAGTGGTCACCCGTGAAAAGAGACAATAAAGTTAAAAAGGAACAGGTGATTGAATTCTATCAGGACATTTGTTCAGAAATTGCCCAACAGGAACAACAGGAAGTTGGAGCATTTGTCATCGAATGCAAAGAAGACTAAGAAAATTGTGCCTAAGCTTTTTGACAGTTTTTAAGCCCTTAAAATGTTTATTTATCACAGTTTGTAATGTTCTTAAAACATGGGTTTTCTATTGGGCTCATTTACCAGATTTAAACACTAATTAAAAAGAAAATCCACCTATTATGTAATTTTCGCATGCTGGGCTCCTGAACCTTTGATCAGCAAAATATTTTTGTACCTGTATCTCTGACCAAAAACAAAGTTAGGAGAGGTTTATCATGCTGTTAGTTATTCATTAGTTGTCTATCAGTTATGCTTATATGCATGTACATGTACAAGCATTTCTTTCATAGACAGGCTGTGGTTATTTAAGGAATTTGATTATATTTTTTTCCATGGTTATAGTAGTAACTAGAATGTTATCACTACTATACATGCTAATCAAGTGTTTTTATACACTTTGAAACGTAATTGTATGTTTTGCAATTTTTATATTCAGAGAATTATTCAGAGAAGAATCATGATTACATTGCTTATATGCATATATTGCTTACAGAGGTTTGTTAAAATAATTTTCTCTTCCAAATTTTTCAAACCATCATTTTGCAAAAAAAATAATAAAAAGAAGGTAAAGTGATGGAGAGAATTCAAAACAGCGTTTGGTGCCAAACGTGATAAAATAACTGCATGTATGTTGGTAACAGTAGTATTCAAGTACACAGCTGTTGTTTTTAAAGTTTTTAATAGGCTCTGCTGGAGACCCAACAGGACATGGCACTGAACCATTTCATTCACTTTTAGTGTCACTGCCACTTGGGACTAACATTTACGTCTGTGGCCTGACAGGACCAAGCACTGAACTGAAACATTAAGTTGTAGTGTCACTGTCACCAAAGTCAAGTTCGGACACTAGACCGAAAGATGGATTACATATTTGTAACAACTTAGGATTTGAAAATGAACATAACTTGTTTAAATCACTGTTGATGAATTTCTTGTCTGATCATAATAAAAATTCTCTAGATTTCATTCCCGTTGTGGGGCATTTATTACTACTGTCATTGACTCATCTGAAATGAAGCTCATTGCCACTTGTGATGGTTGTGGTGTGCAAAGGGCTTTTTCTTGTTCTGTCAGATTTGGTAATGGCCTCCTGAAAAGAACCTCTTGTATACTCTGCTTGACAATAACATTTTGATTTGCTGCTCTACCATGAATGTTGAGACCAAACAATTCGGACATGTTTTCATCCAATGGAAGTTTCTTAGGAGTGTCTTCAAGTGGAGCTACCCCCAAACTTTCACCATCTTCCGGTTTAATTGTTTTGGTAACGTTTGCAAATTCTTTGGTTCCTGTTGGAGCCAGCTTTCCAGATTCGTACTGATTCTTTAAAAGGTCAGATGCACAGATTTTTCTTTCTCTATCGGTTTGTACAATCACTAGCACTTCTGCCCCAGTCATAACGTGGAGCTTGAAACCATATGCGAGAAGCGTATTTTTCCGTCTAGTCAGGGTGCTGCTGTGTCTTGTTTGATTTTTGATGAACTTTAAACTCTCCTTTGGTCTTGGTCTTGACCCTTTTCTCTTTAGCCTCGTTGTGAACAACACTGACACTACAAAATACAAAAGCAGCAAAATTTGAAATGTTGTGTATCATGCTTGTCCAGTGCCAGGAAACCAGGAAGAGGTGGGTGAACACCAGAAGAAGAAAAGAAAACAATTGGAAAAGGTACAAGACACAGCGTGATAGACTTAGAGCTTGAATATTTTGGGTAAACATCTGTGCTTCAAAATATAGCCATGGGTGTTCTAGACCAGCCCTGGTCTTCAAAACAAAACAGAAAAACTAACCAAGTGCTCCGGTGACAGACTTGACAGAATTGGTATCTTCCAAGGAATTTTGAGCCATCGGTTCTTCAGGAATTTCTCTGATTGTGACTTCAATTTTTTTTTGGACTTCTTGTGCTGTAGATTCCATACTTTTGAAAGTAAAATTATTATTCAATAGGATTCAACCACACTTTGCTTAAATCGCAGTTGTTATTAGTGCTAGTTTGTTCTGGTGCATTAAATTTTCTCCAGCAAACACTGAGTAATATGTTTGGAAACCAACCAAATTTCACAAACACGGTTAGGCAATCTAACAAACCAAGCTGCGAAATTTATTGACAGCCTTCAGTAGCATGGACACCTTTTTCCAATTACAATCTGACATAGAAGCCGCCAGTTTTTTCTTTGGTTTTTAGTTTTCTAGTTTACATGAAGTAATGGCATACAGTTTATTGAAACAGTGAGAACACAGCTGTCATACGGTTGCAACTGAGCTGCGATGCACTGTAGATGTTATTTAAAGGGACGAAAATGTTTATGTTGTTGCACTTTGGAAAGAGACTTGGTGGTATCCCACGCTAATTAAACCACTTCCATAGCCGCAAAAGAACTCAAGTGCTATATGGTACCATGTCACTTTGAACTGTGTCTATAGATCTCAAATTATCAAAAGCTGCTCTTTTTTGTGTAACATTCAGGTCGACGCTACCAATACTAATTATGACAAAACAAGGTAAGAATGTGTTAACTCAGAAACTTGAATTGGCACCCACTTTGTGCTAAATTTGCGAGTGTTGTTGGCCACACTCATTCCAGGAAAATAATTAAATGACAACGTATTTATTACTTCCAAGGTTCTGAAGGCGACCGAAATTCAACAATTTTTAGTGAAAAATGGCTGCATAAAAGAGTCAGCTAATATGCGAGGACCATTCAGTAGTACTGTTTCATTTGTCAATGAGCGTTTTGTTGCATTTAACAAATAGATAAGAGATCTCTGTTACTTCATTTTTAGATAACATGAATATGAGGATCTGGAAGGGCATTTTCGGGATTCAGGATTTGACCAAAGTACGGTGTGGGAATCAGGAAAATGATAAATATATTGACGGGATCTGGGATTTGACTTCTCCCCGGGAAGCGGAACTTGCCAAAATTTGGGTACGGGATGTAGATTTTCTTGCCTGTCTGTCAGGAATTCAGGAAATCATCACGACCCAAATAAACGTTCTCTGGTTCTAGTGGCCAAAGCGAATCAACCACGCGAGGGCTAAGTGGTGTCTCCTTTCAAACCAAACTACCGTATACAGACCCTGAAGAGT
>Ga0126339_10000683_pt1:17500-19996 | contig 19996 bp, 15 predicted proteins | sample OrbTmetagenome_2_FD_92532 | JGI IMG/M metagenome (GOLD analysis project Ga0126339, IMG submission 92532) | Coral microbial communities from Petempiche,Puerto Morelos, Mexico - Orbicella T R C metagenome | ecosystem: Host-associated > Invertebrates > Cnidaria > Coral | place...
CGTACTATCCGGTTCCCAAGACAAAGGTACCCCTAACAGATATCCCAAAGATAAAGCGTCTTCCTGTACTTGCTATGACTAAGCAGGACCAGGATTACATGCGCCAGTGGGCCAGCAAGCATGGCAAAGCCATCAGACAGCTCTCAGTTCATCAGAACAGCACCAAGCATGTAGCAGGGACTCTTCCTCTAAACATGTATAGGAAAGAGCTACCTGTTGGCGAAAGAGTCACCAAAGAACCCAGTTCAGCTGATGATATAGGTGACCGGCTGTGAGAGTATGAGTCCAACTCCAGCAAAGAACAAGACAGTTCCAGCCACGAAGAAGATGCAGTCGAGGCTGTTCCTGTAAACTTCCTATCAAAGACAGTGTGCACACATACAGGATGACAGATCACACTGTCATATTGCGCTATTTCATCATACTGAGGTACAAAAAGCTATTTCTTTTTTGCAGAAGCCTTAAAAACATGCGTAAATTCAAAAATATCAATTGAAAGGACCAATCTACATCTTACATTTAATAGCTATTGTACAAATTAGGCTTTTTAATGTATTGTTTTTCATTCTGGGAAAGAAAAACTGGGATTCGGGATACTGATGAAAAACGTGCAGGACGCAGGATTCTCGTGAAAAAGGAACAGGACTGCGGGATCAGGACCCCCCCTTCCAGACCATCGAATATGAAATCCAATTGCCTGTTGGTGCCTATGTCCGTACAGAAATAGAACATGGAGGGAAAGACCCAAATGAAATCCTTTGCCTGGTTCCAGATGATCTGGGAGACTTTTATGAGGATCAAACCATGTCCTGTAGATCATTGAAAAAGAGTTACAAAGTGTGTGACGTGGTTGGTAAACCGATCGCACAAGTTCAGTATTTTCTCAGTGAGACCTTCACAGAACTATTGAAGAATGGCAGAGTACAGACAGTGGAAGGGTAATATAGCTTTTTATCGATTTTTGTATTGGTAGTTTGTACAGTTATATGGTGATCAAAATAATGTAGCATGTTATGAGCAATATGATTGTAATCTGGCTGATCAGAACATGGTTCCCTTTGTAATTTCACAGCATCGTGGGAAATCCGACCGCTAGCAAGAAGCCTCCAACATCACAGAAATGGGCTATGCATAATAGGGAAGGAGGGGGTGCAGTTATACCTTGCACTTGGAAGCTGATTGTGAGTGACACTGATGATACTGACAGGGTGCAACAAAGGATCCAAGCTACCCTAAAGAGAATGGAGAACACAGGGCTCAGCATAGAAAGGATTGAGGTGAATGCGGCTAGTTATAAATTATATTAGTGATTTATGGATCCCAAGTCACTGAAACTGGCCTGGGTTAGCCTGCAAAATAGATGTGTAGACTTATTTCTCTCTTTAACTTCAGCCCAGCAAATTCATAAAGAAACAAAAGAGAGTGTGGCGGTAATAGCGACTCCAGTTAAGGTAAGTTTTAAGCCATGCTGCCTCCTGCATTTCATTCTAGTAAGCAGTGAGTTGTGAATGATTATTTCAAGAAATCGAGAGAGCAGTACTGCAAAACTTTGATTTTTCACTAGCAACAGCTCTACATCTGCTAATGTTTTGTTTTGCCACATAGGACATCTACCCAGTGGTGAAGACAAAATAATCCCATGCAATGATTCAGCTGCTCAAGATGGAGAAATGCACAGAGAAATATGCCACCTGCATTTGTAAGCTGTTTATCTACGAGTACTAAAAACCTAGATGTACTCTCCTCTACCTGTTTCCTATCATAATTTTGAAATCCACAGGTAGCATGTACAATTTATTTGACAGTTGCGTAGCTGTAACATGACCGATCATGATTTTTCGCCATTTATTTGAAATGATCACGTATGAGCTTGGGTGCAAAATTGCTAGATTGATTGTTGCAATTCTTAAGTTGGAATTAAAGCAACCTTCACACAAGGGCACTTTACTTAACCTATCAATACCTAAATCAACCACATCAACTGAACCGAAAGTATTAGCTATGCTGTAGCACAACCACAAGAATAATACATTGATTCAAGTACAGCATTTGACACGGTCAATCACTCTGCTCTGTTATCCAAACTTGACTCATATGGTATTTGAAGCATTGAAAATCAGTGGTTTAAGTCTTACTTGAGCAACAGGAAACAAAAGGTATTTGTTAATGGTATCGAGTGTAGTTCTCTTTTAATAAGCTCAGGTGTACCGCAAGGGTCGATTTTAGGTCCTTTTCTTTTTCTAATTTATATTAATGATATTGTTAAATCAACCAACTACTTCTCCGTAACACTATTTGCTGATGACACTTCTTTAACTGCGACTGGTAAAGATTTAGACGTACTTTTACATAGAATAAACTCTGAATTGCCTGCTATTTATGAATGGTTGTGCTCAAACAGATTAACCTTGAATTTAAGTAAGACAAAATACCTGGTTTTTCAACCACGACAAAAAAGAAATTATAATTTACATATCCCTCTTAAACTAGCAGACC
>Ga0126339_10000684_pt1 | contig 19995 bp, 9 predicted proteins | sample OrbTmetagenome_2_FD_92532 | JGI IMG/M metagenome (GOLD analysis project Ga0126339, IMG submission 92532) | Coral microbial communities from Petempiche,Puerto Morelos, Mexico - Orbicella T R C metagenome | ecosystem: Host-associated > Invertebrates > Cnidaria > Coral | place: Petempiche,Puerto...
AGTGTGAGAACCGGGAAATTGCTTAAAGCAACCTGGCAGACTGGGGGATGGGGTGGGGCTGATAATATGTCGATCCTTTATGTTGACAATGGAGCATGGTGTAAGTACTGAACAACTCGATCTGTTCTATCCCACCTGTTTAATGTCAGGGCACAATTCAAACATATTGTCGAATTATTTGATTTTAAAAATAACGTGCTGCATAGGTTAAGAGATTTCATTCATCACAACGCATTTCTGGTCTTTTCTAAGCCTAGATCTTATAAAAGATAGCGATACATTCTAACATACTTCTTTGTTTAAAACTTTGCCAAATTACATACGATAGCCATGTTAAATGTTAGGTTTTTGTCATATCGTAACACTTTATTTTTAAGAAGATTTTCTTAACTCGTTCTTCAAGGCTAGGTCTGTAGAAACATTTCAAATCAGAAGCTACTAAATTTCGACTGTATCTGTGTTTAAGAACAAAAACACAAATATTTATGCAAAACATTGTTTTGGAAAATCCTCTTAAGGTTTTGAAATAAATTAGTAATATTACTTCCATGGTTTTGATAAATTTAAGCTGAACTCAGCTGTTTATAGATGTACTGCAAGTACTTGTCCTTCGAGCGGAAAACTGTTCAACGAATGGCGGAAAAAGCTAACGGGAACCATCGGCCTTTTTGATGTAATATGGAAATATAATTATAGCTCTTTGAAAAGCAAATATTTTATGCTATATAGGATGATTAGGTTGAGTGTTAAATCGAAGCAGAATTTGGAGAGTCTTGTCATATCTTAACCAGAGCTTGACACACCGTCACCAACTGTGTTATTAGTTAGCAGTTTAGCACGAGCAGCATGGACTTGGGATTTCACATTGAACCAGTTATCGTCTTTAGGCGGTTATCAGAGACAAAATGTAAACAAAAGTAGCGAAAATCCTTTAATGACAAAATCTTAATGTCAAAATGTACCAGAGCTTAAAATTTATGATTCTGGATTAATGCAAAAGATAGTGTTTTAACATGGAAGTATACGTTTTCCTTCAAAACTTGTGAGATTGACTAGCTATAGCTAATATTTCTTCATTTTTATTTAAACATCTGCTAACAGACATGTGGTTAAACGCGTATTGCAGTAAAAATCTCTTGAATAACTTTGCTCCATATAACCGGCTTCGGCAGATTTTTATCGCAGAGATAGTTCGTTTTGGACTTCCTTTTTCCAAACAGAAAAAACATGCGATATCAAATCAAGGTTCCCATGATTTGGTGAAGAGTCGCCAAGAAGTTAGATCGCGTTTGGCGCAATCAAAATACAAGAAATCAGTGAGATCGCGTCTCTGATTTTCGTTGCAAGTTCCATTTTGGTTCCAGCTTTGTCAGACCGCACGCGCGGGTAATCAATTAACTGGTGTTAAAATGTTATTATTATAAGACCTGAGGACTTTAATTGGATTAAAGAAGGCGATTATATCATAGGCAATCACACAGAGAATGAATCAGACAAGTGAAGCTTGATGGCGATGAATAGCAACATTACTGCCAAGAAACTCTCCAAGACACACAAGTTTAAAGGCACGGGAGGTGTTCCACGGTATCTTGCAGCTTCTGTCCAAAGTCTTGATATCCCGACTGCGGATATCGAAAACCACATCCTGGCAACAAAAACCCTCGGCGTTGAAAGGAATATGTTTGCCATAACCAAACGGGAGCGCTGGCGACAACAAAATGTCAACATGGCGTTTTCTGAACTGAGAAAACTTCTACCTACGTACCCACCTGACAAAAAGCTCTCCAAAGTTGATATTTTAAGAAGCAGCATCAGGTATATAAGGTTTTTGGATAGTGTATTGCAAGAAATGGATGGAATAAAGGAAAGGGAAAATAGCACAGAGGCCAACAGCGCTGAGGAAATAAATTCCTCTTGTCATGAAAGTGGGGATGGAATGATTTCGTCCGAAAATGAAAGTTGTTCTTTTGGAACAAGGCCTCACTGCTGCTTTGGCAAAGAAAATTCATAAACAGTTGAACAACCCAATCATGATTCGTGTCAAAAAGCAAGACAACTCGCCAGGACTGAAGTTCAAAGACACGAGACATAAGCTCGCATTGTAACAAAGTTGGAATTTCGTTGCAACTACAAACTTAGGGTGAAAAGGTACAAACAAGTTCTTCATTATAGCTGCCCGAGTTTATGCCTTGTTGGAAAATAAACTGAATTCTCATTTCGAACAAGACTTGTCCTACAGCAGCGCAGGTAAAATCATGTATAACACTACTGAATTTGTAGTCATGTTTTACACAAATATTCTCTAACGAGTGAGAAGATAATACTAAATGTTGTAAAATGACATGAACAGGATTTCCCGCGTTCGGTGTGTTCAGCGAAGACACTAATTACATTACAAAGATACATCTCTTAGCTTTTTCTGTTGTATGTAACTAAACATCCTTGATGACATTTAAGAATTAAAAGATTACACTTGTTGAAAAATTGACTCTAAACTCCGATATCTGAACTGATTCAGTAATATTAGCGATACAATTGAACTGAAATACTGCTTTCAACGAGGAAAGTCTAGTTTATGGTTTCTATTTGAACAACATTACTATGAGAAGTCGAAAGATAGTATACCTATCGTAATCTTCGTATGGAACAACAGAAATTTTAAGTGGTCTTTTGTTTGTAAGGTATAAGCAGTTAGCTTAATGGAATAAAAACCTGTTCATTTAGTCACGAAAAGTGCGTTTATGGATCGCTGTCAAACAAAACACTTAGGAAGCACACAAGAATACGTGACGAACCGAGACAAGATATAATTCAACCGTGCCTAAGTTTGATTTTATCCTAAATATCTAGAAGTTTACCTATGTTCAATCATTTCATTATTTCGCCGTATCTTTCACTATTCAAAGATTTAAGAATGCTCGGAATGGTGATTAACGGATCGAAGAACCGTAAATGTAAAAACAGATTTGAGAGAAGTTTCTCTCCCTTCCCCCTTAAAAAACTTACCACATCGACATTTTAAATATATTCGAAAATCTGTGCCAAAAAACGAGAAGCCTGAATTTTGATTTCGCAAAGTTTAACCTGTCGCTTGTGTTTTCGATGAACTTTCAAACCAACACACCCCAAAATGAACAAGGTTAATGCACTAAATCATTTTGTACCATAATTAACTACACAGCTTTCAAAATTGTTTTCTAAACGGTTTAGTGTAGACGAGAATTTACCGCAACAGATGTGTTGTTTAATCCAAATTGTAACAGATTCAAAGAAAAGCTAGCCCCCACCCCACCCCACCCCACAGTGAAAGACCGTGGCATACAAGCTTGAACTTCTTGCCCACAAAGCTTACCTTGGAACAAGAAAGCTTTGAACTACAAAGTTAGATTAGAAGATTAGTTCAGAAAAGATGCGAGACATGCAAGGAATTCGACATATAAACTTTAACTGACTTTGATGGATTATAACCATCAGTTTTTTCGCAAATTGATAACCGATTAATTCTTCTGAAAGAAATGTCAAGGTCTCGGCCATTATTTCAAGTTTTCTATGTCGATGTTCACCGTCTTTAAAGTTTTCATCTGTTCATTATAAAACTAAGTACTCAAGTCATACATAGTCCAAAAATCAGAAGCAAACAATTTGACCGTGAAGTTTGTAGCAGTGTAACCCTACCATCGGAGATCACATGGTTAAATAATCAGTAGAAGCCTTTATTTTGTGGAAACGAAATGGGTGCTTGTGACTGCCAACGCCGGCAGCAAGTGCCAACGCTGGTATAAGGTGCAAAGGGTGATATTTCAGGCGTCTCCAGTCATGTTTAACTCCAGAATAGACAACAAACTTCAAGCTATTTGTGCAATGTCAGTTTTAAAATGAACAGTGATTTCACGAAACATTTTCATATGTAAAACTTAAATGTAACAGGAGTGTAGCAGCTCTGCTGAGCTGCTATTGTTTTATTACTGTAGCAGCTGTTATTGTTTTGGCATTGTTTCTGTTGTTTTTTCTATTGTCCTCTCAAAAGGTATCAAGCCATTCATATGAGACCTTGCCAGAGCTGTCACCCGAGCCACTTGTAAACAATACAGCTTGTAAAGAATGCAGTGTTTCTGAAAATATGACCTCTTATATTCGGTAACTGAACTGAACAAAGTGTTCCTATTGCAAAAGCACGGGAAATAGTCAATCGTTTTTCAAGCTTCTCCCGACTGACCATGCATGGAAGGCAATGAGATGTGGTAGGGTTTTCGTTTCTGCGCATGTCACGCTGGCCTGACATGCGCAACAAAAAAGGTCATTTCTTCAGATCTTCTGCCAAATTAGAATAGTTTTCCAAAAAACGATGACCTTGCCCAAGATAGCTGTCTAGATATGCGCGTTTTCTTCACGTCTGAGCTGAAGACCCGAGGAAGCGGGAATTACTGACACGGAAGATTTGCAAATTGCTTACGTCCATTGTTTTAGTTCCATCATAACAACCAAGAGAGGTGCAAGGATATTTTGAGACAGGAAGTACCATTTATTCCAAGCCCCGCCGTAGAAATAATTCCACAGAGAGAATGAAGTTCTAATTGAGAAACTTTGGAAGTTGGCAGTGAACCAAACCAGTGACTGTAAAAAAAAACTTGGCCTGCTCACATTTGACACTCTTGTAATGACAACTAGCAGTCAGACGTATCTGTTGTCCCTATAGCAACCCTTACCTGGGTCGTCACGCACTTCTTTTCCCAACGACGGCGTTGCGTGACGACTCAATAGACGATTGCAAGGGAGACTAAACACATGGCGTGACCACATGACAGCGCGTGTCACTGATCTCTCTGTCATGGTCATTATGTTTTTAGCCCATGTCACGCGTGATCTTTGTCGGGAAGCGGTGCGAATAACCAGGGTTTGTTTTTCAGAGGTCCTAAAAACTCTCGGCGGTTTTTCACTCACCATATTTCACATCCCCTCTCCCTTAAAGAGACACTCTGAAAAGCATCCAAATTGTACACGTACTTTATATATATCAATGTCAGTACCAGGTGCCAATTGACAATCTTGGTTCCAGGCTGGACCTGAACAAAAGTTGATTGTTTTTATTCACACTGTAATTCTCAACTTGCTAAAAAATGGCAAAAAAAATTGTTGCCAAAATGACAGCCTCGCGTACGTCATATCTTAACATGTTCTTATTGTTTGTGGTCATTCTCGTCCTTGAAACATTCTTATAAGACAACAGAGAAATGTGCGAGACACGTGAGAGGCAAGAGAGAAAGGAAAATGTATGCTGTTTTTTAAAATTGAATAATTCTTGAGGTAAGTAAAACCTCCCTGTGCGAAACAAAAATAGTTTAACCAAGATAAGTGACTTGCTAAAAATCAATCGTTTTGCGGACGAAACTTTAAACTATGTTCAATTCTAGTGTTTCGTGCTAAATGCCGAGACTGAAAGCGATAGACTTGGAGACCGAGGAGGGAGTGTACCTCATGGATCAGTCACGGTATTTTGAGTTATTTTGGCCTCTTACAAAATTACCTTTAAGTTGAATGAAACCTGAAAATAATGGTTTACTGAGATAGAAAAACTCCAACGAGATTATAATAAACCATAAAGGAACAAGGATGGTTAAGAATGGAGAAGATTGACACGGATTACAAACGACGAACTGCCTTAATTTTCTAAGATGCGCAAACCGTGACGTAGCTTCTTTAAGTACCTCACTGAGCTACAAAGTAAACTAATTGTAAAACTGTGAACATTATTCAGGAAATGTTCAAATTTTAACAGAAAGAAGTCGGATGAGGAAAAACGTCAGAGAAGTTCGCACCAAATAACACGCCGTGATATAATTTGCAGTATCACTTTCATGGGCGATACCTACGCCTTGGAAATATCAAACATTCTAGAGTCGATTGTTATGTCAGGAGTAGCAACTGCTAATTAACATGGATCAGACCAAACTTACACAACGGCACGCGAACGATGGGTGCGGTCGGTCGTAAAAGAAGTCATAAATATTGCTACGTCCACACTAATTCAGAAAAATTTGAAAATGGATTTGGATTTGTGTTTGAGGAAAACTCAGGCAGGGAAATCGAAATTTTTCGAAGAGTTCCATTTTCAAAATGTTTTCCGCCCACACTAAAACGCAAAGCTCTCTGGCGTTTTCAAATTCCTCTGGTTTGAAGGGCGTTTGACGGTAGGCCTAACCATAGAAATAGAGCTGCGTTTTCTCCGGAGTAGTGTGGACGAAACCTAAAAGCAAGAAGTTAGAACTAAAAGAAATAACATCTGGACTCTTTAAAATAGCGGTTAAGGGTATTAAACTAGAAACAAAGGCGTCGTCACTTTATCTCCTATAGCTTATATCCTACTAAATCCTCTTTACAAATTCAGCGATACATTTGTTTACACCGAAGTGGACTATTAACTATAAGCAAGGAACCAAAGTAAGTTCTATCTTAGACCTGGCTAGATCCAATAGAGAGAATAAAAAAATCGTTAATTGACAGATAAATCCAAGACATCTTCATAGTGTTAGCCTTCTCGCAGACTAGCACAGAGCACTGCAGCTTTCTCTCATTTAGACATTTCCAAACATTGTAAATCAAAGTTCAACACATGTTTCAAATAAAGCTAGTCAGTGAAGCTACACCTAGTTTGTTATTCTCAATACAAGATCCAATTTTGTGAAAGCATTGTTCACTTCACATTCGCCACATCTCAAAAAGAAAGACATTGGAAATTCTCAAAATCAGCAAATGTCGAGAACGGAACAAACGCGCGCACTGGAAATTAAGGTGTAGTTTGTTCAGTTTTAATTAACATATTTTGCTCTCGACCATGGATATTTAAGACAAAATTTAAAAGTTAAAACTCACCGAATCATGGAGTCAGATTGATATTTCAAAATTTATCACGGTCAGTTATCACTGACTGTTTCTTTTTTTCAAAAGATATGACAATTAAGGACAACTTAAATCTCCCGAATTAATCTCAAAGTATGAAACGTCATTTTAAAGCACATTCCATAGGCTTGTGATGTATTTCATCTGATTGTAATGTAACCCGAAACTTAATTCTACGGAGTGTTCCAAATTTCTCCTGATAAGTAATTATATGTCAGTCCTTTACCCCAATGGCTGAAAAACTGCTATGGACAGTATCTTATTATTTTTTTTATAATTTTCAATTGGTCTTTCCGTTCACCTGTTTTCACACGTTTAACCGTCAAAATTGAGCGGATAATACACAATCGTTTAACGAAGAAATTTAATCTGTGCGGCAATGAAAAAGGAGCAATTAAATTAAATAAGAGCAAGTGCATTTCCAATTTCTTGTTTTCGCCCTCGCCGGGAGCCTGTTTGAAGCTTCAAAGGTGAAACGGTTATAAAGCACCACAATATCGCAAACAGGGCAAAAATAGAAACATATTCACTGATAAAGAGTTTAAAAATATCGACATTGGTAATCATAGAATATCATGTTTAAATTCCCATGTCTGGCCTTTTTTGTCAAAAAAAACACACCCAATTGTGTGTCTATCAGTCTTAAAGAACCTCACTGAAAAAGGAAGGCTGAAAGATAACTTTTTTTTTTTTTATCAGAAATTGTATTTTCTTACGGAGGAAATTTTCAAACTTGGTTCGATTCAGGCGAAGGTCTATGGCATAATTAGGTAGACAATAATATATTTAGTCGTACATTAGTCAGCCGATTAGAATACAAAGTCCGAATGTTAATTTATTCATTTCCCTTAGAATACACTAGATTGAAAAACAGTTTAAAGAACTCGTTGTGTGGCATTAAAAAGCTTAAACGCACCTGCTATCACAAGACTGTGACAAGAACCATTACAGGCAGAGAGTAAAAGACTCCGATTAATCCAGTTACCAACGAGCCAAAATTAGATTGACAAATATAAAAACAATCAACTTTACAACCACAACAGATTAAAGTTTAAAACATAAGCGGGAAGTCAGTTCCGACATTTAAAAAGGCCAATTTGTCATGTGTCGGAAACGCCTTGGCAGATAGACGAGCCGACGATGAAATTTTACAGTTGTTTTACTTGAAGAAAAGAAGCTATCAAATTTGAGGTCGCAAAGATAACTCATGCGATTACACTCTTTTTTCTATAAGAATATTGTTTTTCCGGCCCAGGCTGAACATTCTTTTTTTTCTGCCGATTTTAGGCAGAGAATATTTTTAGGCAGAAAATATTCTTGGGATGTTCTTAGATTATATAGCGTATGACATTTCTGTTTTCGAATGTATTTGGTGTCTGGATGGTGTTAAAGTGATTTTGGAGCCAGTCGGCTGCAGGCATTAAAGCCTGATGTGACGTACATAACTTCTTGCAGAAATGTGCTTGGGCTGTTTCTGTGGCCGTTTTTCGGCTAGTTTTGCCTTTTAGGGAAAGGAAGAATTTTATTGTATTTACAAACTTTCAACACAAAATTATATTCTTTCCAAAATCTCAGCCTCGGGTATATCCTTAAAATTTCGCAAATTTAATCCTCGATATTTTTTAAAACATATTCTTATAAAAAAGAAAGAGCGTAGCTGCTCTTGTGTCTTCAGATCGAAATATCAATTCCTCTTACTAATCGCTACAATTTTCTTTCATGTTAGTCAGGGGAATTGGCGTTAGATCACGACAAAAATTACTTAACTGATGATTTTCGTTATTCTCATCACCTGCCGTTTTGGTAATGAACTAATATGTTAAAGAGAAATCAAATGTTGATCAATCTTGGGAATTAAAGAATGGAACAATATTCCAGACTATCAACCGAAAGGTAATTAAAGACGCCGCAGTTAAGTTATGAAAAGCTATGGATCCCACAAATCGCTAAATTCTAATAAGATTTCCGGGTGTTTATACAAAAACACACGATAAGAAATGTAGAACGACAATAACTGAAAAGATAATCGTGTTGTGGTCTTTGCTGAAGTATAATAATCAATTTGTACTTAAAAAGTAGGAAAATTTCAGAGCCTTTTTTGGTGGGATTGTGTGCAGTTGATTTCTTCTGAACAATAAACAAGATTGTAAATAAGAGTGTTTATGACATCACGGCGTTAGGCAGGCACTCCTTTGGAGGAAATGGGGTTATGTGAAAAGCGCTTTCTGTCGCATTTTGGCGCGCCGCAGGCGTTAGCCATTTAAAGATTTTAGAGTGGTTAGCGTATGTCATGGCTGGGATTTGAAAAATCCCACCACGAACACCGTCAAAACACTTGAGGCCTGCTGAGTGTAGCATGAAAATCTCTTCAAACGGCGAGAATAATCTCACGAATTCTGTGAAAATCCTTCGCATGAATAAACAAGACACCTAAGTGACACTTAACAAATATATCAACAAGACGCTTTGCTTGTAGAATAAGCCCGTCTTTAGAAAAACACGGCGCACTCGCTTGAAAATCGAAGCAAACCGTTCTGGTTTTGATTACGACAAGAGAGCATCAGGGCGGGCAGAGGGTGTGACGCAGTCAAGGGCTAAGTGCTGTAACATAAAACGAGGATAACTTGAAGTGATTTTGTTCCGAAATTCCTTCCACGCCTGGAGATAAAATATCTGTTTTATTGAAGTGAATGGTTTACTCTCAGACAGGACACATCATTAGGACCACACAACAAAGGCACTGCTCACTAAACGGCTACTAACTATCGTCTTAAATAACAATTTGACACCGCCAGACATAAGTGATTTAATCGCGCGCTGATTGGTCAATCGAGGTGTCACGTTACGCGAGCTGTAAAATCCTTTGAAAGGCCAATTTCCTGGTATGGGAAACGTAACAAGACACTGGAAAAGCCACACCGCTTGGCTAACACCGAACGTTCTGGGACAGAGCGCGGTTCATAAGGTTATCGCTGAACTATTATAAATGAAAAAGCAATTACGCTGATCAGTAAATTGAAGGCAGATTGGTCACAAGTTTGACAAGAGCCAGGCAAATTGAACAGGCGATCACCGTGCGCGCGTGTATAAAAGCGGTTGGCGAGAAGTGTGTACAGTTATTTTGCAGAACCATGGCGTATCAGCCTTTTGAAGCACCAGCACTAGAGTCGTACGCTCACTCTCCTGTAGGATCAGCCTGCAGTTCTAGTGGATCAGAAACAAGCTTGAGCCCAACACCATCGCCACAAGCCCTGTATTACCCTGCAGGGCGAAGAGTCACACTCTCTTATCAGAATCACTGTCAGTCGTATATGAAAAGACTCTACACAAACAGCAGAGAGAGATGGCGACAACAGCATGTTAACCTGGCGTTTGGCGAGCTTAGAAAACTTCTGCCTACTTATCCGCCCGAGAGGAAACTCTCAAAAAACGAGATCCTTAGACTAGCGATGAAGTACATCGGATTTCTGGACAATTTGCTCAAAGACATGGGCGATGAGACTGAGCCGCAGAACAAAGATTCACGCCACGATGCTTCCGATCCAAAGTTTAAGGAGGAAAAACATGAAATCGAAAAATTGCCCTGCGAAGGGCACACGAACTACTGCCGTTCATCAATGGACGAAATGGACACAAATAAACACGACTCAAGCACTGTGTCGATATTTGATTCGTCTTAGACTTGTGAGAAGATACCTAAATATATACCACGAACAGACATGTCACATTTCCCGTGTTAATATCGCGGTCTGATATTAAATGATATCAATATGATATCTCACGGAGTAGGAACGACATGCAATACTTTGACAAAACGAGATCAAGACATTTTGTAACTGAACTGGGACAGTAAATACTGTAGTTATTTCTATAATGCTGCTCTCTGTAATCGTGTTTACTGTTATGCTTAACTTGTGTAAATAGGTTTTCATTCATGCTGTGTTTTTTGCTGGTTTGTTTATTTAAGAACTAAAATGTCTCTCATGTGTAATAAGTAACGATGTTGAACCTTTTAAAAGTATTATGTTTATCTGTCCAAAGATTTGCCATCTAAAGACAGTGAACGGTGTAATTAATAAACACTTTCTCTGATCAAGATCTTGTCATTTTGTGTTATCACCAGCCTAAATTCCGTTCCTGTTTTAGTCATTTTTGTGATTTTGTGTAAATACAAACACAAAATCTGATCTAGCGGAGGTGTTAATCAAATTTTCACACGCAACGCGAAGGCGCGAGGATGTTACAACTACTGGATCAAACAAACAGGGCTGACACACAAACCGGGGGAAAATTCGAACCGATATCACAAACAAAGAATTCTGTTTTGCCTATTTTCGTGCCGCTGTGAGATCGGCTACGATTGAAAACCTCAACCTACTTCATTCAAGTGTAATGTTTCTGTCTAATTCGGAGATTGCAAAGCTGATAAACAGAGTAACATTAAATTAATGAGGGATCAAAGACGACATATCTGAGAGAGAAAAGATCACTTTGACAGGAAGGTCGCCAAAGCACGGCAATGCGTTGTAAAAACAGCACTAGGAATGATCGATATATGGGCTGTTTAGCTTAACTGTTGTAGATAAAACTCACAAATTTGCATCTAGATTGCCTCTTTACTTTCCCGGAAATTGTCCAACATTTTTTCATTTGCCCACACCTAATTTTTTTCGTACAAAACCTCCCCTACAGAGAATTTGAATTTATTAGTAAACTTTTCATCTTGTAAAATTGGATCACTTTGCAATTTAGCCTGTCTAAAATGTCTTTGTTTGTACATTCTCGTCTGGGTAAACATCACGAGATATTTGTACAACCAGGCTGTAAAAGACCGTATCGACTGGCTTGGAGTTGTAAAATTCTAGGAACTATATCTTTTGCAATCAGTCGTTTTCGATCAATTTAATAGGGTACAATAACTCGAACAAATAGATGTTACTTCTATTTTGAAAACTATGCAACTAAAAATAACCAAGTTGAAATATCCACAACAGAAAGTGATTTCAAAACAAACAGTCAACTTGTTGTATTTGTAAATCTTTGCGAATAAAAAGGAAGGCTCTAGGAAGGAAACCAGCAGGATTTGACAAATGAAACTTTACGACGCGAAAGAAAAAACCTTCAGCTATCATCCTTAAAGGAAACGGAAATGGTTGCGATTAACCTTTGGGGTAGTGTTAAATTCCCACTAATAACTTTACAATAACAAACGACTGGAATTTGAAAACCTTTCTGAATGTCTAATACAAACAAACAAGAGTGAATTATTATCACATGTGAGATGTACGAGCCGCCGGAGGCGAATTAGTGCGTGCTTGAATTTGACTCGTGTGCCAAATGAAGAGGATAGTGTTGACAACAAAGTAAAATGTTGCTAAATGAAGAGCACTGCTTGCCATTAACAGCTGGGAATGATTTTAAGAGCAAACTTGAGTAAAATATTCCAATCCTCCAAAAAAAAAGCCACAACAACAACAACAAAATGCGCTCAAAATTGAGAAAATCTACCTCTTGCGAATGTTTAACTTTTCATCATCCGTTAACTAAAAGATACCACTGAAGATTCTTACGGGATGAAAAATCTTCGCAAAACCGTGAGAAAAGATTACCACGATAGACTCGTTCACTTTTAGGTCACACAGCGTAGGTTACAAGAGCATTAAGAACCTCATCCTTCTCTTTAAAACAAAGATCTGAATTTTGAAGTACATTTACTCATAGATGTAAGATGAATTTTCAGCTATTTTCCCAAAGTTCAACCCTAAATCAGCTCTGATTCACCTTACGGAAACGTTATATTTCTATCAATGATAGTTTGGTGAACCAAAACAATACGAGTTTTCCTACATGTGTTTTTGTCACCATCCAATGGCAACTAAAGTAATCCACCGCTTTTCCGTGGAAACAAAAATGTAGAGACAAGTTTTACACAGCACAAAACTGGAAAGATATTCTAAATGAAGTACACAGTCAAGTCAGGAGTCTTCAAAACTAGCTAAAACTTGAGAAATCTTTTAAAGCCTCAATTTAAAAAGTTTATGGACATTATATATTTTAAGGCAGACAGGGTGGAACTTTGAAGTAATTTGCCGATTTTTTCATCTCAGAGTTTACCCGGCTCTTATAATGCGCACTCATTTCCTAAGAATAACAAACACAAGAAAGTTTTTTTGTTTAACAAAAGGCTTATACTTTGCACACAATAACCACCCGACAAAAGAAAATAACATTTGCCCCACTCACGTAGTTAAAATAAAAGATAAGCAACGGAAATTACTGCTATTATAAAGGATTAAAAGATGCGAACCGTTTTTGAGCGCGGCCGAACAGAACAGACAACTAAAACAGCTGCTTTAGAGTCGCTTTTGCTTACTTCATTGTTTCTCTGAACACATAACTGACCATAAGTGAAAGAAACTTTGACAGTTTTATCGTCTGTTTTACGACCACACGTTTTGCATGTCTGGAGAATATGGAAAAGACATTGTTAGGAAATTTACTCAGTCGATAAAACACAAGACTCACCAGTTGTAAATTATTTGGCAAGCGCACACAAGTGTGTTTTTGTTTGATCAACTAACACTTCTTTTTGAGCACGCGACTAATTTGGTATTTTTGTATTCATTGGCCCTTTATTCAACTCTGTTTCCTTTGTAATTTTGGAAACAATTGTTTCAGGTCTAGACATTTATTCTCTGCTACTTCCCTCGGTAAAATGATCGAGTTCCTTTCATCGTCAGCCAAAAAGGAAGTTACCCACGCGAAATGTGTTATCTCTTGTTGTCTACAAAATTGGAACGATAGAAGTTAATATGCCTCTTATTTCATCAGGTCGTTTGGGTTCAAGGGCAGAATGTGTGGAAACTACAGTGGAAATTGTGACAAAGAATAAATGTTGCCAAACCACGCGCCGACAACTTACCGAATACTAAAGAAACTCCGGGCACGAAATTGCGCTGCGTGGCGCGTGTCACGCGAGTGCGTCTCTTGCCAAACACGTGACCGCGCGCAACTACAAGAACCAGAGAAGTTACTCAAGTATTATTTTTAGCCGGGGGGGGGGGGGGCGGGAGTAAACACACCGGGAAGGGGTAGCTTTCTCAGACTGTAGGCAGATACAAGTCAGGGATTTAACAAGTGGAAGTGTAAAAAAAGGTTATGAAAAACTGTCATTTTGGCATCTTAAACAGGCCGTTCAAAATACCGCGAACAAGCGCACGCACCTTACGGCTGAGGAGTCATTGAACCAATACAAGTCATATAAGGGTCACTCGAACGAAAATAAAGTTTGGAGAGGGGATACAATATTTCTACTTTAAATATATGGGGAGTATTATTTCCTATGGGAGTGTATGAAAGGTTTATTTTCCTTTCAAAAATCGTATGTAAAAGTGAAAGAGTTTAGACTTCGTAGCGGCAGAGCCTTCTGGCATAAAACTTTGTGAAGTAACCATCCCCCCACCCCTCGTCCCGGGGGCAATTTCAACTGCTGTATTCAAGTAATCATTGAGTAGCAAAAGAAAAAAACACCATTTGCTCAAATTTGAGTGATTACCAACACAGTTCTTTCACACCACGTTATTTGGAATAATCGTAACAGTAAGCATACGGAGTCCGTCAGGGGGACCCAACGACCGTTTCCTTTTAAACGCTGTTTTAGGCTATCTGGAGTACTTTTAAAGCTCTGTAGGTTAATTTTAGGTTGCGCTAAAAAATTTATTTGTTCGGTTATTCTAGGGGAACTTAAGTATTCTCGAATTTATCAGGGCTTTTTGTCCATTTCCCGAAAACCTTAGGTATTATCGCCTTTCCGAAAATGATAGCCGACCTTTTTTCGGTACCCAAAACGACATTTTTAACAATCCGAAAACAACAGACATTAAATTTCTCATCTCAGGAAAGTTCGAGGTGACAATTCTCTTCAGAAAATCAGAGGGGATTAAAGGCCTTCCGAACAGATAATTTACCGAAACGATTCGTTGAGTGCCCTGGTCCGTCACCTTGACGAACAACTGTGCAGATTGTTTCACCAATGTACAAAGTTATCGCTGCTGATCAAAAATCCTCAGTTACTTTACTATCAGGTATATTTGCATGGTGCGTACAATTTTTTGAATGGGAAATTGTTAAATTAGTCAGTGGTATTTTTTCCGGCGTTGAGCAGTTTATATAACAGGACGACTGTTATCTCTAGGGTATCACTTTTAAAGCCGTCACCGCAAAAGTATTTCTCATTAGCGCAATAATCGGCAATTACTTTAAAGAATTGATCAGTTTGTTCGTTAAAGGTAATAGCTTTTACACCTTTCCTTTCCAGTCATATGTGTGTGGGCTGAAAAACAATCTAAAACGCCCGCAAAATCAACTAAAAATATACAAAATGAATTTCAAAATACTGTCGTTTTTCTGTTGAAGTTCCATTGATAAAAGAAGCTTATTATCAGTTCAAAATCTCTTTGGACTATAGCTTAGTGAAATCAATGTGTTTAAGTGGTTTTCAGTACGTTCAATACGTGATCTATTTCCCTACCCCATTAAAAGATAAAAATCTTGCAGCTATGTCGGGTTACGCGCTTTTATGTTCGGAGTTCTTCCTAAATAAATATTTGCATTATTTTACAAGAGTCGTATTAACGGTAATAAAACTTGTTTACACAAGCAAATCACTATTGAAGTTGGATACTTTACTTTGAGGAACAAGGTGTGGTGATCAACAACATGCACTATCAATACGTTGTCAAGGAGACGGGTTACAAAAACAACAAAGATCAACAACTAAGGGATATTTTCTTGATGTACTACCAAGTTCTCAGATCTGACATTAAAAGAAACCTTGAAATTGTTAAGGAGAATTGAACTTTTAAGCTTTTGACTCGAGTAAGACAAGACTAAGACCTTTAGGTTGTCAAAAGTGCATCTCCTTATTTGTGTCGTCACGCAATGCGAAGAAAACCATCTTAAGTAACGATCGTTACTAAATAGAAGTTTCAGAGTCGATGCTGTAGTAACATTTATTATGTTTAAAACTTAGGTGATTCAAACTTTTACCAGCTACAAACGACTTCTATACAACGCACAGAACATTCCTGTGCCACTGATTTCAAGCGCAAATAAAAACAGTTTTCTTTCTCGTCAGATACACACGAGCTTCGCTATTTCTACACCAGCAAATGGAGTGTAAAAAATATATCGTCTCTTGAGCTCTCAATTCGTGCAAACTAAAGTGATTGTGATACATAAAATCTATGCTTGTTATATGACCATCAGGTTTCCAGACAGGAACAAATGACATCGGATTGTTTCTATTCCTCGCGCAAGGAACAGTTTGGAATTGCTTTGTATCGATGCATTCGGTGCAAACTTTCTTTCTTCTCTTTTTTCAGGGTGATTTTCCAAAGTTTTGTCAACTGATACCTTGTTACTACAATGTCAAAGTTGAGCGGGTTGAATATAAACAGAAATCGTTCAAACCAGCAGGCCAGTCTTCTATATCAGGATTTATCCAGTTTCAATCCAGTACTTCAAGAAAACAGGGCAATTGTTGCTGAAATTTGTAGCGCGCATATCCATGAAGAGTTGAACATCACTCCTAGCACACAACTAAAAGCTACTTGTCACACAGTGGAACAAGGGCCTTTTGGTCGCAATCCTGTTGTTTAGCAACAAGATGTGTCGTTATGACGATAAGCTGACGTAATAGCTTGTGGTGTACGAGTAGTTATCTGATTGGCTTACAGGACTCGGCAACTCTTCGGGTGTTTTCACGAGGATTTACGAAAAAAACGGCGCTTGTTCCCTGGACTGCTTTACTTACAAATCTTCCAGCTCTGCCTTCGTGTCATCTTCGTTTGTCTTTCATGGCTTTTTTGCTTGCTTCCCGTCGCCTTTTATTGATGGGATTTCGTGGATCAAATATTTCAAACGTGTCTTCGTCTTCGATGTAAGCATCCCTGGCCAGTTTTTGTTGAGTTTCGCATCGCAGAGAGTGAGTCATCCTGAAGAAAAAGAACACAATCAACAGTTACAGCAAATGTGATAACATCTAACCAATCACAAGCGGCTTCACGAACCAATCATATCGCGACAAAACTGACCAATCAGATCACGCTACAATCAGAAACCAAACAATACCACCTGACAAACTGTTTCTAACTTAACAGTGAGTCAGATATCTAGAGGCCCAGAGTTTCCTTTTAGCCTGAAAATTTTAAGACCAGGAAAGCACAGGAAATATATTGTCTCCATCCCCACTGGAGCTGGAAAAGGAAAAGGAAATAGACAACAAAAGGAGCTCGTTCATTTCACTCCTTTCGCCAACGCCAACCTGAGCGAACATGGCTCAGATTTCGAAATACTGAATGACAATCCCGGATTCAAACTATTCACTACGTAAATGCAAATTCTTCCTTCATCTCTCCTGTCCTACAATTAATCATAACTAGGCTGGAGGCTAACTCGAAAACGGTTCATTCAGCCTCCAGTCTCACTGAAACAAGATTACAATAGTCACCTTATATGTAATATGCGACGTATATCAGAAACGCGTATACTAAAAAATGTAAAATATTCATATTTGTATTGAGGAAATACAGATGTTGCTGTTGCTGTTGTTGCGTCGCGGACCAACAATCTTCAAAAAAGGTCAGTTTTGTGTCTTGGTCTTTCCGAATCCTAAGTAACGATCCTTGTGTATTTTCGGCAGCTATTTTCGGCTTATTCCAACTTCTTTGTTGTTGTTCTTGTTGTTCTTGTTGCTGTGTTGTTTACCTGAGACAATTATCATTTTGAGGATCTTTTTGCCTTCAAAGTGATAATTTTGTAGATAAGTTACATGACTTTAATATTTTGTGACATGGTTTCTTGTTTCTTACCATCCTGTGTCATCATCTTCGTTTTCTGCTTCGTTATCATCGATTTCTTCTTCCTCAATTTCCTCAGACCCATTCAGTTTGGTTTGAAAAGACGCCAACAGCGCGAGGGTCTGCATGAAAGAAAAATAAGAAGCAAATAACACTGCTGACTGGAACTAATACCAAAAAACGAACAAACTAAACAGTGAATCAAGGCCTTTATGAAGCACAAACGTATTTGTACATAATCATTTTGTAGGCAGTAAGAACTTCACTCTGTTGATCATATTGTAGGACATGTAAGAATTTTATTGTAGCTGGAATATTGTACTGTAAGTACAACGTATTTTAAGTATTGCGAGGAACGGTATGTTCTGCAAGTCATGTAAGTACTTATTGTAGGTAGAGTACTGTATTGTTAATAGTAGTGTAAGTAGCCGGTAATGGAAGTAATTGTATTTTCTGCGAGTAATGCCAGTAACCAATTGTAAGTAGAGTGTTGTATTGCCAGCGTAAGTTTAACAAACTGACGTCAGTTTTTCATGCGTCTGTCCTGTTATTGATCATAAATTTCGTCATAACATTGTCAAAGTAGCTGTGGATCCACGAGGCGATAGCCGACTGGATACGCAGACTACTTTGACAATGTTATGACGAAATTCATTAGCTTTCATTGTCAATAACAGGACAGACGCATTAAAACTAACTTCAATTTGTTTTTTACGATAACAGTTCGTTCTCACTCGTTGACACATCGAATGAATTATAAATTCATGTGTCTGTCCGCTTATTGACAATACAGATTTGCCAGTGAGCGCGCAAGAAATTCTGCAGTTATCGTAAAAAAACCCTGTTGTATGTGTAGGATGGTGGCTAACGTAAGCGTTGTGTTACGGTCACGCGCGGTTATATGGAAAGCATTACGTGACAAGACAAGAACCATTGTCTACCTGTTCATCTCTCCCTTCTCCTTTTCTCTTTTGACTCGTTTTCTTCTTCTCAAGATAAATCTTTTGTTCAGCATGAAATGCGGCCAGGACATCGGATTCTTTTGACTCTGGTCATCAACAAAAAAAGAAAGAATAAGAAACAAAAATTACAAAGTGCAATGCTCTTTTCCAGCGGAAGAACTTCTTTCTCAGTAACCTGCTTCAAGGTAAATGATTTGGCCCTGTACGATGAAAGTAGTTTATATATTCTGACAAAACCACAAAACCACCATTGAAATGGAGTAAGCTGTCACAGCACACAAAACTCAGTTTTTGTACCTCAAATAGCATGAAATTTGCGTTCAAAAACTGCTATAGATGACATGGATTTTTGATTTGATTTATTTCTGTTTGTGTTTCTTTCACTTGGTTTTGTTCTGTTTTTATTTTCTTTTTTGCTCTTATTTGGGTACTGCCTTATATCAATTCCTACGTCACAAACCACAAATTTCCTCATTTTTTTATTGGCTACTTTTGTCGGTTACTCTTTGCAAAAGCAATTACGAAATAAAGTTCTAAAACAGAAATTATGAAAAAGAAAAATGAAAAAGTCAACTGCACTGGCCGGGAATCGAACCCGGGCCTCCCGCGTGGCAGGCGAGAATTCTACCACTGAACCACCAGTGCTCAACTTACATACACTATGATCTGAACAGTAGCCGTATTTATGACGGACACATGTAACAATAGGTTCCTTTTTTGAGTGTTCCAGACTTTCTATATCTCATATTTCACCACACAAATTGGATTCCAATAGGGCAAAAGGCCGTACATTTCACGTTTGTCAATACGGACGCGAATGCAGAAAGACTGACGCTTTCTCTTCAAAAATCAACTGTCAGTGGACGCTAAGGTGAAAGTCGTTGTAGAATAAATTTAATAGTCACAGTCAAAGCCCAATATTTCAATATTGACGGGCTTCGACTGCGGCTGTCAAATTTATTCTAAAACGGCTTAAGCGGCCCAGTATAAAACAAACAAAAACAGCCTGATTAAATAAACCAAAAGAGAAATGAAAAGTGTATTTCGTTTGCAGAGTTTTGCCAGAATTTATCGAAACATAAAGAGTAGAAAAGAACATTCAAAGAAAAATCTTTTTGATCAAAATGTAAATTTTTGTGTTTTTGTAATATTCGCCACGTTATTTTATTTTATCTAATTTTTTTTTTTTGGGGGGGGGGGGGGGTAAAAATTAAATTTTTTTTTTTTTTTTTGTGGGTTTTTAAAAATAAAAAAAAAAATAAAAAAACCAACAAAAC
>Ga0126339_10000685_pt1 | contig 19992 bp, 9 predicted proteins | sample OrbTmetagenome_2_FD_92532 | JGI IMG/M metagenome (GOLD analysis project Ga0126339, IMG submission 92532) | Coral microbial communities from Petempiche,Puerto Morelos, Mexico - Orbicella T R C metagenome | ecosystem: Host-associated > Invertebrates > Cnidaria > Coral | place: Petempiche,Puerto...
CTCTTACAGCATGGCTTCAAATAAGGAAGACTTTTAATGGATTCCAATTGAAAATAAGCTTCTATCGCCGAGGCAACTTGTTAATTTTCATAGCAAACGCAACAACAAAAGTCACTTACCGCATGTTGGCAATTCAGTTCGGCCAGTGTAAATCTTCCAGGCAGAAACTTGCACCAAAAGTCGTGAAGACTGAACTGAAGTTATATTTTCGATAGACTAACAAATCAACCACTTCTTTCCGCTAAGTTTACTGTTTTGTAATTTCTCTGAAACACTCGGGTACGTTTGATTTCTCTTGTTCATCACCTGACCAAATCATGTGACTTTTGAATTTTCTTGCACGGCTGCACAGCATCACGTTCGCGCGAATTTTGAACTTGGCCACGGGGAGTTCGGCAGTCTTCTGAATCAGTCTGTCGGGTACTTTCGCCTCCTTTCGTATAGCCCTAGTTAGCTTTGGTTCACGGCATTGTTCGGTATTATTTCACTTCCTTTCTCTAGCTCTCGACTAGCTATAATTCACGGCATTGTTCAGTACTGTTTCGCCTCCTTCCCCAGCGCTGGCCCGCTCATCTTTTTCGCGATCTTCTTTGCGACTCTTTTCAGTGGAACCCTGTCTTAAAAATATTAGATCAACCTCCGCTATCGTTTTTCTTTAAAAATCCCACCAAGAAAAATGGCATTCTCCCGCTACAAACCGAGGGTGCATGTCTCTGTCAAACTATAAGCTGGAGTATGGCCGCCATCTTGCGCGACTCCGTCGTCGTCGTCGTCGCCGTCGTGCGTACGCGCCCACGAGCAATACCGCTAGCCATGATAACCATGAGAAAATGAATTCACGGGTTTCCTTTTCTTCCCTATATGGGTATGGGGCTCCGCCGGAGCTCCGCTATGAAAGAGTATGAATAAAAATAACCCTTCCTCGCTGTGTGTTTCCTTGTTTCTCGTGAGGTTTTTGGGCCAATTTATGGCCATTAGGGTGGTTTTCTGCCTCACTGCTTTGTCCTCTATATAACTCTTACCTGGTTATAGGAAACCCCACGAGAAAGAGGGAACTTTTTAACACACACTCAGAAGCGAAGTAGGTTCATTTTCATTCATATATTTTCGCATTTAGGCTCAAGAATATATCCGTATTTCCCATACAAATTCTTATATTTCGACTGTTGCGTAACCTGAGACTTATCAGCTGTACTAATGTATGTTCAAGGGATGCTCGTTTGCGAGCTCTCTGATAGATAGTTAAGCCTTCGGTCCGTGAAGAAGTCAATTGCTCACATTTTTTTTTGTAACGCTAGGGCTTGCTGTTGAATTAAAACAGTTTCAAGGCCACGTTTTTAATTTTTTCATCACGGATAGCAGTAATGTTGTTTTGAGTTTTCCATGGGCTGCTTTAGCCGGCTTTACATTTTGAGTCAGAATTCTTTTTTTTTTAAATTGAATTGAAACGGATCCGGTCGAAGGGGACGTGGGTTCAAAATTTTACGCCTACTATTAAAACTATGCAACGAATTATTGATTTTAAAACTGGCAAACAGTTTTCCAAGAAACAGCGACTTTTTTTATTTTTCTTTTCTTTTCTTTTCTTTTTCTTTGAAAAATGTTTCATTGCTGCTTATTCACACTCGAGAAGAATTCGTCTCTACTTCCTGCTTTACTACCGAGCATCTCTCTCGCTGGCGTGATTACATATCAAGCAGTGTACCGGAAGCAAATGAACTGGTCCCGTAATAAGCAAAGAAAAAAATACTACCTGAATTCCTGCAAAGAATGGTTCTCGTATAACCTTTGATTTTGACCAAACGTTTCTCGGTGAAGTGGTAAATTTCGCCGAGACAGTGCAAGATATCTGTTGATAACAAGAAATCAAAGTTAAGTTGAAGGTAGGATACATTTTGATCAGATGAGATGCTTGTCTGTTGTTGCATTAGACAGCAACGAGCTTTAGGCGCATCAATTAGGGATCATTAGGGCTTAGAACTGCAACTGAACGGATATTTCTAGCCGCTGTTAACGATATTTGGCCTGAAATTTGATGAGGCTAAATAAAAAATACTGCTGTATATGTAGATTGGATATGATGGACGACTTTCACTGAAAAAAAAAAAAAATGACGCCAGTCGCAGAAGGTCCGTAGTTTGCATTATCCTTTCTTACGCGGACAGACTCTTAAGTGTTCTTTAAAGGATCAAATCTTTTCAAAGAAACAATGTAGGACGTATCTGGTGGTAGTGACATATTTGATCAAAGCCTTAACCTTTTAGTCTTCTAGTAGCAGATAACCGTAGGTTTTCGGTGATGTTTGAGCTCTCAAAGTTAAAAATTACAGAAAATGCTAATTTGTGTGCGAGGTTTTATTTAGATTAGCTTACTTTATTTTAAAGGTAAGGTAGCGGAAATTTATAACCTATTGTTTGCCCAGGTAGCAGCGCATTTCGAGATTTCAAGACTTGCTTGAAATTATTACTCTAAGGGAGGCGGTAAAAGGAACATACTTTTCTAAAGGATACATAATCCGTGTTATTCTGATCTTACCCACTGTCCAATCTTGTACTGCGTTCCTGACAGTCTGGAAACAAGCTCCCCATCTTCACCCGGACAAGGTTGACCATTTACCGCCCCATTGGGAAGACCCCCGCATATTTCCTCCTCGCTTAGAGATTCACTATGCAATGATTCTCCTTCAGCAAACCATTCGATTTTGTAAGATACATTTGTCCAGTTCTCGATGCCATTGAGCACCATGACTCTACAAAGCAAAGTGACCTCGACGTGTTCCTCAACCGGAATTAAGGAAATCTCAGGATCGCCAAGATTTTCACTTGAAAAAGTCTGTGGTGGGTCTAGACAAATACAGTAGTCAACTGTCAACATTTTTGTTGGAGATGGCGAAAAACATTTTCTTTAAAGAAATTTGTGATGGAGTTCTCTGTGAAGCATCAGAAAGTTTTGAAGACGAGGTTAACTTAACAAATAAAGAAGAATAAAATGCGAAAACAGTCGAGAAGTCGCGTTGAAAACACTCGCCTGCGGCTCGTGTTTTCTGCATTTCCCTCGTGTTCTCAAATGCCCGTCGTGTTTTACCACAGTGTAATTCACGGCTTAGACTTCTTTATTTGTTACATTATTTGTTAAATAAATTTTGATCGAACAAATTCGACCCAGATAAGTGGATTACCTCAAAGGTAATTCTGAATATTCGATATCCGGTCAAAATTCCGGTCAAAATTCCGGTAAAAAGTCTCAAATAATCGGAGAGATCTTTAGCTGTTTCCGTGTCGATATTCAAGAAGAAGTGGATTTTGCAAACTGAAAAATTGACTTGGGAGAAAACGCTAATAAGCGGTTGTGAGAGCATGCTTAGTGCAATGTGCGCGAGACATGAACCAGCTATAAGAATCGTAAAGAACACACTACACATTATACCGGTTTGCTTTCAGTTTAGTCATTATGTTTCGTAGGCTTCTCTCTTGGTAACTAACCTTTGAAATTAAGTGTCAGGTCTTAAAAGCTAGTAACGTAACAGTATGGTTTCAGTTTTCTACCTGTTGTGTCTAATTCTTGTAGGGTTATCTAAATAATCATTAGCATTTTTTACAACCAGAACATACCATAACAATCAGAAAATACTCCCTCCTTCCCATAGGGGCATGGTTCTTTGTCACCTACAAAAGCAAATACTAGGGTCAAATGAAACGAACAAGCAAATCGGAAGACACACAAAGAAAAAATAATAATAACACATTTCTCACCAGCGCAGTAGGCGATTGCACAGTAGAAGGGTGGCCTAAGGTAGTAAACGAAATAATCGCGACAGTTCGTTATGTTGATATCGAACCGCTCCCAACAACCGTCACCAAGGAAATGGACGCATGCTTGGCGAACCACATTTTCCCCTTCATTTTCTGGATGAATTCCGTTCAACCAAATTGGAGCATGTGTACCACAGTGATTTTCTGGTACTCTCTCTTCAGGGATTTCTCCGCCAGTATAACTTGTGAAGCGATATCATCCCCTTAACAAACTCCGATCACAAAACGGCTCCTCTCCAACATTCCAAACAGCCTTCTTGCTGCGGCGAGGCTCGTTTATTGCTGTATAAGTGGTGTTGCTGCAACAGTTACCGCAATCTTGTGTCTGAGTCTGATAAACAGAAGTACTTAAGAATAAAAGAATGAGCGAAACAGTTTCTGACCACATCATTTTGTATAGCTGAAGCTTCTATAGTACAGACGCGTTCGTCGCGTTCTCTTTAGTGAAGCACTGTAAACTATTGTTAAATAGACATGACGACATAAATTTGTGGTAACAACGCCATGATTGGTTAGAGTTCATTTCCGCCAGCGCTTAAACAAGTTCAAGATCTCCACGATTCAGGTTTCGACTGGCCCATGTAAAACAAAGTAAAAATGCAAATTCGTATAGAAAAGCTGCACCGGCGGTAAACCCAGCGGGCCTAAAAATATAGATATATGATGTTTTTCGTTCCTGAACGTTGCACGAGTGCTCTAAAGTATAAGTGATAAAAGGGTTTCGTTCTTTAGTGATGTCAAAACAAACCTTTCCTTGGTATCTAAGCTCTTACTTCCATGCTTGAGTAGTTTAACTTCCGCGCGGGATTAATTCTTAAGTTAGACTCAATTGCTCATTGCTGCTGGGTTCTAACAATAGTTAAACTACTTAAAGCCCTTTACTAATAAATAACAGTGCGAGTAAGTGACAAGGTGAATTTTTTCGATGACCCGCCCCTACAAGTTAACCAACAAAGCCTTATTCCAAGCGGAAAATATCACGCGTTTATCTAAACCGATGAGAATCGTACCATTCACACTTATCTTTATGCCTAATATTATTTAAAAACAGTAATAGGCAATATGACGGGCCTAAGACATTTTAACACCAGCAGGCAAATGAACAAGGACAAAGAAAATTCGACCAAAAATTGTAATTGTCCTTATGTTTAAAGGAACACACGTGAAATTTGATATGCAGAAAAAGCGGGTACTGGCCAGCGGTATAAGGAATCGCGCAATTCCAGAATTTAATCAGGAGGAGTACATACCTTTCCCCCGTTGAAACCCTTAAAGCGGTTTTAAAATTGACGGCGAACAAAAGTAGTCATAGCCGAGTAATGATTTCAGACGAGCATCGTCGACTTTGCAAAGTTGGCTGTGGATGACTAATTTCGTTTGAAAAGGAAAGTATTCCTCGCGCAAGCTAGAAAGACTGACAAAATTGAACTCATTTTTCAAATACCAGAGTTTGATGAATAACTTTTATTCACTTATTACTTGGAATTGTGCTGTGCTGAAATATGAAAGTTTCTAGCATAATGCAGCATGAAACAAACTAAATTGTATGTTGAGTCAAATCAGTATATTTTCTATATTTTGGAGACGTTTTTGTATCGCATATCTGGGGAGAATGTGAACGGTTTCGTCAAGTAATGTAGATGGTTATGAATATGAAGTAAAAGAGTGATTTATTGATGATTTTGGGACCTCGCGATTATTTTCCTTCGAGAACGGCAAATCCGAGTATACAAATGACCACTAGACCGTGAGCCTTTATTTGGAAAAATAGAGAAATGTATAAGTGATTCGCAACAGCTTTACACACAGAGGATCTAGTGGTTGTCCGTACAAACTTTGTTGTCTCGCACAAAAGCGAACTAATCGGAATTTAAAGAACTGAAATATCGACACTGCTGCTTGTAGTTGCTTTACGGGGATGATTTATTTGGGTTCTAAATTACAGGTCGCACATGTATTTTTGGCATATTCAAATGTCCCATTTAAATTCTCTTTTAATTGTGTTTTGAATTATTAGAATCATTAGTATGCATTTCGCATGTGATAATAGCATAAGTTTAATAACCCAATCTCTAAAGCTTCCTGTAGACTGAATCTATACTGAAATAATACAGTGGACTAAATATGCCTGGCGATGAAAACGAAGCCTTACATATGGTAATTAAAACTAAAATCGTCTTTTTAAACTGAACTTTTGGTAGAGTGATTTGAACTTCTTGGGAGCGTACTAAAAGCCTACTGATCTAAGCATCCATAACCACAAGACGCGGAAATAAAAACAACGAAGTAGCATTGGATATAATATTTTCTCAGCTTTTTAAGCCACGCAGACCTTGAAACATAGTCTTGTCTAACTGTCTCAAGGAAATGGATAGACTGACAACATTTTTAGGGAGATTATTTACAACTGTAGGATTAAATCAAAGTCTTTTCTCGATCGCTAAATTTAGTTTAACTATACAGTGTAACAATGGAGCCATTTCACGGTTTGCTTGTGTTTCATTACAAGACAAGTACGGTGACACAAACGCTTGTTGGTTTGGGAACGTATTCGGAATTTCAATAAAAGATATCGATTATGTTGCATGCAGCTATTTGTCTTTTTTGTCACTCTAAATTACTAGTCAAATTCGTGGCCTGATCAAGTATTCCTTTTAACATCTCTCCTAAATGTGTTTTGGATCATAACATTACGTAAGCATGCACTGTACGCAATTACCCTTCTTCCAAGAAGTTCTGTGGAGTAAAGCTAAACCGAAATATTATTATAACTAGCTCTACCTTGGCCTGAAAACAAAGCCTTTGGTAAAGCTACAAGAGCCCTTTTGAACTAACTCCTTGGCTCAGTGATTTCTGTCTCGTTTGAAACGAGCTAAAAGCCTACTGATGCGAACAACCGCAAGAACAAGACATGGAATTAATTTCGAAATAGTATGGAGTTTATCTAACTATCAGCGTTAAAGAAACCAGCGCCTGAATCGGAGTCTTGTTAAACGTTCTCTAAAGATTATGGATAAAAGACACTTTTGGCAATTATGGATACCTTTATACATGCAATGGCGCAGTAGTTAAAGGCGTCGCACGTGCTATAATTTGAGACCAAAATAAGTTATCGCTTTTTAATGCCGTTTCTAACCTTATACTGTGTTGTTTTCCTTAATTTTGAACCCTTTTGAGCTCCATAATACTTAATTGCGCACTCTGAATTTGTTAAAATTAATCCGGCTTAATTACCCAATTTCTAAGACGTGCTGCCGAGTAAACCTAATTGGGAATAATGCAATAAACAAGTCTGCCTTGAGCTGAAAACAAAGCCTTTCATGTTAAAGCTGCAAGAGCCCGTTTGAACTGACTACTTGGCTCAGTCACGCCTGTCTCTTGGAAACGAGATAAAAGCATACTGACGCAAACAGCCGCAAGATCAAGACACAGGAATGGCTTCGCAGTAGTATGGAATACATGCATAACATTTCTTGCTTTAAGGAACCTCTTCTTGAATCAGAGTCTGGTCCAGCCATCCATCGTGGGTAAAGAACACTTTTAGGCGATTATTCACGTATAATGCATGTAATAAAGTATTAGGTGAATACAGCACACGTGCGGTACTTTGAGACCAAAATAACTTTCCATAATCTGAGCCTAATAAGGAAGAGCTGATGCCTCCTCAGTTACTTTTTGTGTCACCACAAAAAAAAAACAACAGAAATCATTTATTACTTAAAAAGACTTTATGTGAGCTTTCGTAAAAGATGGCTGGCGACATGTTCAGTAGAGGGGAAGTCGGGAGGTAACCTATTTACACTTCGACTAGGATCGTTGATTTCTTTATGCGTGTATCTTCCTAGTAAGGTGACAAACTTTGTCATCACAATCTTGCTGTCTAAACGTTAAGCTTATGGACAGGAAAATGGATGTCACTTGGAACAGTAGAAGACACAACCGGCACCTAGAACCTATTACTGGCTGCCTGGCTCCGCTAGCCCCTATGGGCAGGCAGCTAGTACTCAAATTTTTACTTTTAATGTATTCATTGAAATTGTAATTTTTTTCTTTAGCAAGAATGAGTACAAATAAATTAAAGATTGATTATTATTATTATTGATTATTATATTACTATTGCGTTTCTCAGTTCATCGACTATACTCCTTCTCTTTGTCCTGATAATGGGGAGTTTTAGCAAACCACGACGGCCACGGCGACGAGAGTGTCACCAAACAAAAGGTTTCATTAGCAGAACTATGGCTGTGCACGCGCGTTTTGAATCTTAGTACATTTCTTTGCCGTCCTCTGCATAACAACAACGTGAAATGACTAAATTCTACCTATTTTGGAGAACGTGAACCGCAATGGCTAATTTTTCGTATCTTCTTTTGGAATTGTACGCTTTCGGTGCATGTTTAGCCTGAACAAGTTTTTAGACCGATAGGCGTACTGAACTGATTTACACAGTTGTGATATTCGAAGGTAAAATATTAATTCATTTTTTACAAGGCGTGTGTCCCCGCCGTCGCCGCCGCCATTGCTAAAACTCCCTAATGCTAAAATGACGGTGATTGATTATTGCATTGTGCCATGAATTCTTTTGTTAGTGTAAGATAAGTTCCCATTTCCGCTTTGTCAGGCGTTCTTTAAATGGTGCTGAAACGAACTCAGTTGATCGATTTTTGCTTCAATAATTTAACTTCCGCTCATAGAGGCACCCAGCTGTTTGTCAACGAGACGAATTTGCCTGCTGGTATAATGTAACTTTCGAACTTTTCACATTGAAGACTGCTTGCGAACTACTACCGAGGAAATCAGGTGATAAAACTAACATTAAATACGGTTCTAAAAAAGCTAATGAAACCGTGCGCTTTTTAAAATCGATTATAACTCGACGGACGAGCGCTTATGCTTAACAATATACAAATTTCAGCTAGTTATGAATTGAAACTGATCGTTCTGATAATCTACATACGAGTTAAACAAACACCGTCCTGGACCATCATTATAGAACAAGATTCCCCCCAGGGACGATAAATACTGAGACAGAAGTTAAAGTCTGGACATCTAATAACGTATGATTAGTGTCCGTCTTGGTCTAGTCTCGTTTCCTCGCAAAAGGCAAAATGTCGCCCATGAGCAACATATATTTTGAACAAATGAAATTTAATGAGCAGTGTTGGTTGTGGATCACTGATTTCGTTTGAAAACAAAATACTTGTGGACCGTCGACTTATTAACTTGGTCCCGCGTTACGTCAACTGGACGCTTACGGGGGGTTGGAGGCCGTCGACATATTAACGTGCTCTGTGCTTTACGTCAACTGAACGTTTACCGGTGGAGCGAGGAGGGGTGGGGATGGTGAATGAGTCAATTTTTGGACGTTATAGTCACTGGTGGGGCATTCTTCACGAAAGTAAAATTGACCATTTTAACAAAGTTGACTTCATGTTGAGTACAGCACATATTAACAAGAGCAGTATGTTCCTACCTTGTGCTGACGGTTGTGGTTCTCTCTTCTCAATACTGCACTTAGAAGTCAAATGCGTTTACAAATAGGACAAAGTATTTCAGCAGAAGAGTTAGGAGAGAGCTTCATTTCATTTATAGGGTTTCGTCTTGTCTGCAGGCAGCCGGGACGGTTCTTACATGTATATGAGGGGCATTGAATGATCTTTGCGAGCAGTGCGTTTATTTTTGCGTGCACGAGCAGTGATCAAGTTTGTCTTGCGAGCAGCGAGCACTTAAGAAAACACAGATGGCGAGCAGCAAGCACTTTGTAAATTTTCCGCTAGCCGTGAACTCTATTTTAGTCTATCTTTGTGGATGGCTTTCGCGAACAATTCGTAGACTACGCGCGTCAGTTTTAATAAAACGTCAGCAAAATGAGGAAACATGTTTCCAGAAACATTCATAGCCCGTGCATGCTTCCCCAATGTTTCCCAGTTTTGCCATACGGGACTAGAGTAAATTTTAACGAGAATCCGAGCATGCGAGCAGTTTCAAAAATTTGGGGAGTACGAGGACACGAGCACTCATCTAACTTTTGTGTACAATTCGAGCAAAGGCCAAATTTCAGTTTGCGAGCAATTTTAAATTGAGTAAGACCATTCTATACCCTTTTATATGATTGCAGCACGTGGTAGGCTAAATCTAATAATTATCTTAGAGAGAATTATTATGATTGAGTGCTCCATCTTCTAGCTAGGCTATTCAAGCAGTGAAAAAAGCTTCGAGATGGGGAGGAAACAACAAGCTTATACTCACGTAGTTAAGAGTAATTGAAACTAGGCACTTTCCCGTAGACCAGAGCAAGAGAAAGCCGTTCAAAGGTTGTTAACAGTAACAATTCAGAACCAAATTAAACTCGATGTTTAAAGCAGACGTTTCGTGCCTCGCCCTTCCTTAGTTGTAAGTTTAGTTTTGAATGGGACACGTCATTAAATAAATAAACAGTTGTACGCGCGACTCTGACAAAAAACGTAAAAGCGCGCACGTCAAGCTGTTTAAAAAATAAAATCTATGTTTAGTCCGTGCGGCCTAAGAGTGCTGCGATGAAAAATTAGGCGCATTTCGTGACGGCGTCTGTCGTTGTTAGTACCCCTACATTGTTTTACGCAGCTAACCTCCATGTCGTCTAGTCCGTGTCCAGGCTTGTTGAAGTGTTCCGCAACAGGGAAACTGGACGGCTTTCTCGTAATGGTTCGAAGGTGTTCACCAGTGCGTTCCCAGAGCATGCGCCCTGTTTCCCCAATGTAGAGGGCCGGGCAGCGACGACATGAAATGTCGTACTGGAACACGCGTCATGTCGTCAGCAAATTAAAAGTAATCTTCACCTTCTACTGTCGTACTACAGCCTAGCCGTACCATATACCTTAAAGTCCCTAATTATTTCCTTTTCATGACATCCTTGAGTACGCTATCTTGGATTCACAACTTGAAAAGTTCTAAAATTAACTTTTGTTAATGAAAACATTACAGTTCTAAATTTGTACTGACATGTCGCAATATATGCATGGTTTCCTTTGAAATATAATCCATGGCATGTCATATCAAACTTCTAAGAGCAAATACATTTCAGAGGCAATATCAAAATTGATAGTTTTCACTCAAGAAACAAAATAGCTATAAAGGGTTCAACTCAGCGCAGGCTCATTAAGCCTGCCGCCTGGTCTGAATAGGATGAAGAGATCAGTTTCAAAAATAAACTATGTCGACACAGTTCCCTGAAAAGTAGATCCACATTCCTGTAAATTAGTGCGTGATTCAACATTGTATCACCGAGAGAAGGTTCCACGGTCTTTAAGCAAAGTGATCAACTCTTATTTTGGATGCAAACCGGGAATTTAAACCATCTCCCGTTATACCAAGGTCAGAGGATGAGTCAGTTTTCGCACGTCCAAGGGTTAAAGACACATTCGTTGAAGAGCAGATATATATCAAAAGTTCTTTATTCAGCAAAAAGCAATCTACAAAGGCGGAGTTTGAATCATTATGTATAGTATGAAAACACTGTGAAAAGACCAGGAAAGGTTTCTTCTAGGAAACTAGTTAAGTTGAATATAAAATGTTAAATCCGACCTCAACTATAACAAAATGAACCAAAATGGACTTTTGCATAGTTCGCGATGTAACGTCAAAATCTTTTTATTATTATCATTATCATCGTCATCGTCATCGTTATCGTCATCTTAATCGTCATTATTATCATTATTATTATTACTTATTATTATTATTATTATTATTATTATCATTATTATTATTATTAGTCTTATTATTATCTTTGTTCCGCTGCTTTTTCCCGAAGCAGAAATAGGCGATATTACTGCACTTCGTCATTTCTCTAATTCGGCATTACGTTCGCCACTAAATTTTCTCCGATTCTTATTGGTTTAAATTGATCACGTGACGCGATATTGTTCATCCGCGGAGATACACTATCAGTTCATCCTATCCGTCCGACAAAAATACCCGGATTGATAGTACTCATCCGTGAAAATTTTTCTGTAAAAAAGCCGGCCTATAGAGAAATTGTTCTAAGTACGTTCTTGTCTGATTTATTTTTTAAATTTTACATTTGGCTTTCACGGCTTTCATCTAGAAAAGTTGAAAATAATTCAACACGATTTTTGAACTGGTATACGGAAGAAAATTTAGTGGTGAACAATAAAGACAACACAGGGTTCATTTCTCGTAGCTATCGCTACTCCTTGACAATTTGATGTTCTTAAAAAAAAAATAATAGATAAATTGATGTTCTTAAAACTAGCCTATTTGCCTTCGAAGCTTCGCATCTCGGGCAAATATCTGTTTCAAGAACATCAAATTTCCTCTGGGCAACTATCAGCCGATAGTTCCCCGACCGAAACACTCCATTGTTTAAATAGTTCGATTACGGTCTACTCTATGATGACTAGTATAGAGTTTTACTTTTCTTTATGTCATGAGGTCAACATGCAACCAGCAATTTGCTTTTCTATAGATTTAACACTCGGCAACTAATCTTCCGTTGAGCTACATATTAATAAAGCTGTACGGGAACGGAAACGGAAAACAATGAGTCAAACCGTTTTCTGTCAGTAGAGGTGGGAAGTAGATATATTAAGATTTTAAACAAACTTTCCATAATTAACTATAAATGTGTTGTTTGACATGGAACGATGTCGTCTTTAATTGGTGCTAAAGATAAACGGAGCTCGAGGTGATTTGCTTTTAAAAGGTATTGTTTTATGGATAACACGAAATGACTCTTTCTGCATTTTCTTGTTCAGGATAACCACAAACAAACTAAATGAGTAAAAATCATGAAGCACGAATAATTATAAGCAAAAATGACAACAAGCAACGCCGTTCTATGTCTCACTCTTAGAAGAGCTAATAGTTCTTTTTTTTTTTTATTTTTATTTTTTTACTTGAAACGAGATTAATTAAGCCTTTAGAACGAGCTTTCAAGCAATAAAGACTTCGTGGTAGAACATTGATTGCAACCTAGCGCAAGTAGCGAGGGCAAGACCATTTTGATTGGCCCTTGCATTTAAACTAACCATAGAGCTAAAATATGCATCATGCTTGCTTTGAACAGTCAACCAAAAACGTCTTCATTGCCCAAAATTTTAGATAAATGCACGATGATTAGAAAGTAATATTAGAAGACACGTCTACTCTATATCCGCCATTTCAATGCTATAAAGCGTAAAAAAAATAATTTAGAAAAAGTTTCCTTGTTGTTTTTGTTGTTGTCGTCGTCTTGTTTACCTTTGCCCGGCTTTTTTTGAGAAGCCCGTCTCTTGATAGCGCAGAGCATCATTCGAAATGCATGTTTCCTTGTAATTACCACCAACATTTGTTATGCCCAGCTCATGGTAAATTGTTCCATTCGAGAAATTTAGTTTCTCATACAAACCATCATCTTGCGAAACTGGTAAGTTCTCATAACAAACGTTATCTGTCCACATGCCAATCTCCTCACACCCGACAATGACTTCCTTTGATTTAGTTTCTTGTAACTCGTACTTTCCAGGGCTTGGAAATGCAACTTCAGTAGGCCTACGGCTCGGCATTTTGCGGCGGTGACAGTGGCGAATCAGATAAATGACGAGGACAGCAAGGACAAATATTCCACCACACGAGGCACCAATAATAATTGTATAGGGGACCTCCTCTTCGTCCTCTTTAGTAGGTTCTAGATTTTGATGAAAAATCAAACATAAAATATATATATATATTAACGACGAGTAGACAAATAATGATGGATGACATTAACATATATCTCTCCCACGGGTAACATATAGAGCTTGTCATTCTTCAGATATATGCTTGCAATTACCTTCAACGTCCTTCACGATTTTAAGGGATTCTGGATCGACGGTCAGAAGGCCGAGTTTGCCATCCTGTATAGCCTTCTTCAACGGTGTCAAAGCTTTTTCTTCTTCAAGACTGTTTTTGAACAGCAGCTGAAATTGTGCTACTACACTGCCCGGCCTGAGAACAAGAACAAATACTAATAAACAAACAAACAAACAAACAAACAAACAAAAAACAAGCAGCGATTCCATAATATTACATGTTAATCATTGATTACGTTGATCACGTTACGAGGTTACAAATTATAACAAACAACTTTTCATTGAATTGCCTCAAGTTAGCGTACCTGAATGATAAGATTCTTACTCCAACAAAGTTGTCCTCCTGAGAATACTGTTCGGTAATCTGTAGGTTCAAAAAATAGGAGTTAATAGCCATTATCACTCAATGCATTTTTTCTTTTGTTTTCGTTGGCCGAGATCCCAGCACATAACCTACAAATAACTGCCTACAATGTGTTTAGCTGCAAATAATATTCTGTTCAAGCGTAATTGTAACCACGCTCTCAGGTGAAAAATGGCAGATCGCTTTCCGTGAGCTGCCAACAAACTTGGTGATGAAACGACAAGATAGTTATTGAACTCGGTTATCGCGAAATATCGTAATTTTTCAGTGTCTCGCAGATTGATTATTTGCCTCGGCATTCGGCTTCGGCAAAACTGATCTGTTCGTTACTGACACAGCAAGACATTTTGTCCCACCTCGTCCAATAATTGATTGTTAATTATTGCATAATTTGAACGTACAGTGAAACCTTTGTTAATTGGACATCATATTAAGAGGACATCAAAGCAGAAACTGGCCAAAGTCCCAGAACTCTTCCCCTAATTTCCAACAGTTAGATTTTGATGGGTCATTATAACCACTCTTTATCGCTTGATGCTACAGCCATGGTATCAAAAAACTGCCCGATCATTGGTGAACACGTTGTTATCATTACCATAGCAACAGTATGACCTGCCAAAAACACTCTTAATAACAGCTTTAGTGGCTCATAATTCAAAGCTGGAACGATGAAAGTTTTTTATACTACCAAATTTTAATAAGCATGATAAAGCGCAACTTTTGGCAAAGTTTTACAAAAATATGTATGTAGGGTTCAGAGCCACCTTAAAGTTTCAAAGCTTTAAGGTGGCTCTGAACCAATCCATAATGACGTTCACATAATGAAGCTATAGAGGCAGATGCGCGATTTGTTTTCGCGAAACCTGTATTTGCTTTTCAACCTACGCTTTTAACTTTAAACATTTTCGTTTTGGCTGTATGAAAGATCAGCTCTCTCGCATTCTTGAGCTATGACGCCTTCAATTGTCTGAAAAGCACGGTCTAAATAGGGCAAAGAAAACTGATCTTTATACCGGGGTCACAAGGAAATCCAAATTAAAAATTGTTCTTGTCGGAAAAGAAAAACGAGGAAAAGAAAAACCAAAAGTACAATATGTCGATATATTAATTGCCTGCATGTAAACAAAGAATACACAACGTCTTGCCCATTTAAAAGGGAAAGTAGCTAAGATTGATATTCTGCTCTATACATGTTGCTAAATTCTCACCTGTATTTCAAGGGTTCGTGACAACTCTTTAAAGGCTTGACTGCTCTCATTCTCAAGATCTTTATTCCATGTCCTTTGGAGACTTAACTCAACGACAAGATCTAGAATATAAGTACATAAATAGGTCAGAACAAAAGTGCACGAAACGAGAGAACATTAAGAATGATGCAAATACGCTTATGCACAAACCGACTGACTGACTGACTGACTAATTGACTGTTAGACTGGTTTACTGATTGATTGATTGATTGATTGATTGATTGACCGACTGATTGACTGACTGACAGTAACTAATTGATTGAGTTGTTGAGTCAATGAGTGACTGACCTAACGCAGACCTTTTGAATGATCGAGTGAATAAACCATAGTTAATAAAGGGGAATGGTTATGAAACCCGACAAAGATCCTTGTTGTATGTTTTTGTTCACTTTTTTAGCCTTGACCGTGCACAAAACACAATAGTTGTTTACTCCGTACTGAGGAAGTAAGTAACCAATAGAAACGTTTCGGTTACGTAATTCACGCATAGTGTATGAGCGCAAAACAAAAGATTATGCACGGTCGTGGACCTTCCAACATAAATCTTGAAATCTTTGTTTGCTCCTTTGGTGTTTGCCGGGCTTCGTAACCAGTCCCTTCTATTAACTATGAATAAATGACGTCCTAATTAAACGCCCTTCGATGAAAATATGAAAGATGTCACGAACATAGGGGTCTGAATCATTGGAGAATGGGTATTCTGTGCTTTATCTTTTACATATTCTCCTCTCTTGATATTAAGCCTACGGGCGCGTACGAGTAAATTTTTGAACGGAAAACCTCGACGTTTAAATATAACAAAGTTATATTTAACTTACGAAGTTCGGGATGCTTTAGAGTCACTCAGTACGATTTGTTTATTCAGTGCGGCGTCTTTGTAGTTTAATTAACACCGTCTTTTTCATTTGCTTGTTTGTTTCTTTGTTTGTTTGTTTGGTTTTTGAACGGCGCCCATGCAATATGCACATCACAAGTTCGGGCGTTTTTCTTTGATAAACAACAAAATTAAGAAAGCATTCCAGATCGTTAATCCCTAAAACTTATGACTGACTCAAACAACAGAAAATATTATTACTTGTTTCTGGTTGCTGAGTTGTTGGTTGAACAGTGGCAGTTGTGGACTTCTTATCGGATGAACGGATATCTGTAACTGCGGACGACGATGAGGCAGACACTCTATTAAATGACGTGACGCGCGTGATTCTTATTTCTTGCGATGTGCTGCTGGCTGCAGCGGATGTTCTTGTCAGTATACTTGTAGATGAAGTAACAGATGTTGTACTGGCCTTGGAAGAAATCAGTGTATGTGTTGTAGTCGCATGTTTAGATACCGAAGAAGATGCTAATCCTAAAGGGAAAAATATAAATTATGAATGACTTTAATCAAAAGTCGCATTTTATCGTTGCTCTGAATAAACAAACATCTCCATACGTAAACCGTGTCTCCTGCTGAAGAGAACAAGCTTTGATAGAGCGTTTTGACTCACATAGCCAGAGACCATGCAAATGCAAATGAAGTTTTTACATAAGAAAAGAGTTCCATTCCCACAGGATTGGCCTGTTGTGTATAACAACATGGCCGACGTTTCATTGTTTCGGCACCAATACGGCTGCCGTGACGTCATGGGAAATTATTATATACTACAATTTCAGTATAAAAAATAAATAAATAAACAAACAAACAAACAAATAAATAAATAAATAAATAAATAAATAAATAAAAAGGCTTTGCAGTGTTTCTAATGTTTGCTCACTGGACTCCAAACTTTACAACTGAACAGAAAAGAGAATTAAAAGAAACTTAATCCTAATGAAGGGAGGATAAAATGAGCTCACCCAGTGCCTACACTGATTTCTAACTTTTCTAAGATAAATAACATTTAAGCTAAAGCGGTCAAACCTTGTGAACTTTTGCTTTTTGGAAGATTTTGGTATTTCATGATATGTGTCTTCACATTTCTAATGCAGCTATGTTTTTAAAGGGTGTCTTTTTTCGAAGTTATGACGAGCATTCTCATAATTTAGCGCCATTTAGGCGTGATCTGACGTCATGATTGGTATATCACTCACCGGTTTCACAGTTACCACCGGTATATCCTGTTAGGCACTTGCATGAGTAATTGTAGATACCATCTACACAAGACCCGCCGTTCTGACATGTGTGGTTAATGCAATAGTCAATGTCTGCAAAATAATAAGAAAGAAGGACAGAAAGATTGCAATAAGTTAACGTAAGTGAAACGCAAGAGCTTGTTAACATGGCATTCTCAAGAACAGCACAATTTAAACTTTCTTAGCATTACTGCATTACTGCATGCATCATTAACGCAGTCGTCAATATCTACAAACAGAAGGTCTCTGATCAAAGGAGGATAATTACATGCGAGCAGTAGCTTAAGTACACGTAAAGAGTTGATAAAAAAGCCTGTAAGTACGAATTTCAGAGGAACGAGAAGAACTTTATTTTTAAGCACCTCTCTGAACTTAGCCTTTTTAAACTTCCCTTCAACCAAATCAAACCCCGGACACATTATTGACGTGTGTTACATTGTGTTACATAGGTGTCATCAAACAACTACAGCAGCAGCGACCAAAACAAGAAAAATTAAAAGAGTAAACGATTTGATGTAAAAAGATTATCGATTCGAAAGGACGATATAAGTGCGACAAAGATAATAGCTCGTTCACGATCCTCAACTCAATCAAACCTGTCAGCAATTCTCGAACATTCTGGCCCATCTGGGACCAATTTTGCACCATTTGTTTGTGACGTGAGTTATGTAACTTCCACCAAACATCAATATGTTTCAACGAAAAAAACAACTACAGATACAGATTGCCGCCTGGAGTTGTTTGAGTGTACCTGTTTTACAATTTTTTCCAGTAAATCCTGGTGGGCAGTTACAGGAGTAACTGTTGACACCATCCTCACACGATCCACCATTACTACATGTGTGATTAATACAGTCGTCGATATCTGCAAACGGAATAACATAGATAAAAAGTAGATATAAATCTAATAAGTGTAATAACTACAGATACAGATTGCCGCCGAGTTGTTTGAGTGTACCTGTTTCACAGTTATTTCCAGTAAATCCCACTAAGCAGTTACAAGAGTAGCTGTTGACACTATCTTCACACGATCCACCATTACTGCATGTGTGATTAATACAGTCGTCGATGTCTACAAACGGAATAACATAGATAAAAAGTAGATATAAGTCTGATAAGTGTAATAACTACAGATACAGATTGCCGCCTAGAGTTGTCTGAGTGTACCTGTTTCACAGTTATTTCCAGTAAATCCCGCTAAGCAGTTACAAGAGTAGCTGTTGACACTATCTTCACACGATCCCCCATTACTACATGTATGGTTAACGCAGTCGTCAATATCTGCAAACAGAAGGCTCTGATCAAAGGAGGATAATACATGCGAGCAGTAGCTTAAGTACACGTGAAGAGTTGATAAAAAGGAAAAAGAAGAACTTTATTTTTAAGCAACTTTTTGAACTTAGTTTTATTAAACTTCCCTTCAACTAAACCAAACCTCTGACGCTTTATTAGCGTGCGTTAGTGTGTTACATAGTTGTCATCAAACAACTACAGCAGCAGCGACCAAAACTAGAAAAATTAACAACTAATAAGAGGAAAAAGGATGTACCTAATTCACAATAATTTCCAGTAAATCCCACCAAGCAGTTACAATAGTAATTGTTGACACCATCTAGGCATGATCCGCCATTGTTGCATGTATGATTAACACAGTCGTCAATGTCTAGAAACAGAATGTTAAGATTTAGTTTGAGATGAAATTACGATCGTCTCTTTTTTTCTTAAAAGGCAATGACGAAAGCCACCACCTCAACATCAGAAATAACTAAACTCACCTCTCTTACAGAGAAAGAGGGCAAGTATAAAGAAGCTATGTATTTAGTCCTTAACTACATCGCTGAAAACAAATTACAGAGAAAACCCTGAAACTAACGAGATTGACCTCGGAAACTTCTTTCAAGAAACACGTCAACACCGATTTGAACACACTCACTTTGCGCCAGAAATACTATCAACAATTTGCAGAATTGTTATGTGAATCACTTGCATGTAGATTTGTCTTTATGACCAGGAGCAACTAAACATTCATTTCAAAACGTTATTCATCCACGGAAGTCGACCGTTAGAGTAGGTTATTGTCGTCGTCTTGTCTTCAACCTTCGCTAAATGAGACTGATGAAAATCCCTCATTTCAACATTTACAACTTGACGATTTGAGCAAAATTCGACAATACGTTACAAAGAGGAGAAAATTCGAATCTTGGTTCTTGTTAGTCTCTCAGACACGCCTTTGCTTAACTCCCTTATGATTAAACTCTGGTGAACGCCAGCCTACCCTTTTTACAATGATCACCCGTATATCCTGCTGGGCAGCTACATGAGTAGTTGCTGATACCATCCACACACGATCCACCATTAGTACATGCGTGATTAACACAGTGGTCAATGTCTAACAAAAGAATGATAATAATTTAATTCAAATTATCCACCAATAACAAGGCAAAGTCAATAGATTCAGGATTACGGTATTTGACTTTATCATTGAAAAATCATGGCGATCCTTTGTTTGTCTGATATTTCGTTTTTTTTTTTTTTTTTTTTTTTTTTTTTTTTTCCTTGTTTTTTTTAAAAAAAAATTTCCCCTTTATCTCCTTGGAAATTAAAAATTGTAAAAAAATATTTTTTTTTAA